>ERZ857785.1283-NODE-1283-length-28752-cov-3.773983_pt1 | contig 28752 bp, 29 predicted proteins | sample MGYA00519763_ERZ857785 | MGnify/ENA primary metagenome ERZ857785 (study PRJEB31778, sample SAMEA3449365) | human gut metagenome | biome: human gut; feature: human-associated habitat; material: faeces | place: United Kingdom | collected 2010/2012 ...
TGCCATGCAGTCAGTGTGCTGCGGAAATATGAATGCGCGATATCCGTGGTACGTCTGCCGGATTTTGTAAGAGAAGAGGAAAATACGACGGTACGTTATTCTTCCTGGGGAGAAGTAGATGCCGGACAGTTTTATCGATTCCTCCCATTGGAAAAGGAACTTTCAGAGCATGAGCAGAAAGTATTTGCATCCAGATGGGACGAACTTAAAGAAGAGGATGCACCTCTTCGGGTTCTGATAAATGGCTGTCTGGTGGGCGTAAAAGAGGATTTTTATGATTTCCTGATTCGAAGAGAACTGCCGGAGGGCGAAATCATACAGGCAAGACTTATTGGAAATCTGTTGTTAAAATATCCCCTTGGAATCAGTGACAGTTGGTATATGAACCGCATCAATCATATGATTGAGACCGGAGAGATAGAAGTAGTAAAAGAGGCGGATGAAATTTTCCGCCGGAGCATCAGAAAGGAGCAGTAAGAAATGAACGAGATCATAAAAGCAATGGAGACAAGAAGAAGTATCAGAGGTTATAAGGAAGATATGGTGCCGGAAGAGCTGATTGCAGAAGTAGTGGAAGCCGGAACTTATGCGGCTACCGGAATGGGCAGGCAGTCACCGATTATACTTGCAGTTACCAATAAAGAAGTAAGAGACAGACTTTCCAAGGTAAATGCTGAGATTATGGGAACAACCGGCGATCCGTTTTATGGAGCACCGGTGGTACTGGTGGTGTTAGCAGATAAGAGCCGTCCTACCTATCTTTATGATGGAAGCCTCGTTATGGGCAATCTGATGCTGGCAGCACATTCATTAGGCCTTGGAAGCTGCTGGATTCACCGTGCAAAAGAAACTTTTGAGCGGGAAGAGGGAAAAGCAATTTTAAAGGAACTTGGCATTGAAGGAGATTACGAAGGCATTGGAAACTGTGTCATCGGCTATGCAAAAGAACCGGCAAAAGACGCTGCTCCGAGAAAAACAGATTATGTTCATTATATAAAATAAAATTGGATAATATAAAGGACATAGTGAAAAAATAGCATCAGATTTGTAAAAAATACTTGCAAAACAAAAAAAGCAGTGCTATCATAGTCAACAACTAGGAGATATAGTTGCAAAAGCTGGGAAAGAGACTCTTACTTTTAGAGGCCGACAGGAATACAGCGTCACCGACTGAGAGCGCTGTTTGGAAGAGAAAGCAAAGGGAACACTCTGGAGCCGACTGGCTGAATTACAGTAGGTCAGTACGTAGTGCACGTTACGCACGAAGAGAGGGAAGATGAAGCATTCATTTTCCAATGCGGGTGGTACCGCGGATAAGAAGATTATTCGCCCCGGAATACGAGTCAGTATTCCGGGGTTATTTTTATACTCCGGGCTGACAATCATATCAGAAAAGGAGTAGATAAGATGAGCAACATTTACAGAGACGTAACCTTAAATCAGGTAAGCGAAAACGACATTGGAAAGACACTTCGGGTAGCAGGCTGGGTAGAGAATATCCGGGACCATGGCGGCGTATCCTTTATTGATTTAAGAGATATGTATGCAGTAATGCAGATTGTAATCCGGGATGGAAAACTGTTAGAGGGAATCCGCAAGGAGCAGGCAGTTTCCATAGAAGGTCTGATTGAAAAAAGAGATGAAGAGACCTACAATCCAAAGATTCCGACCGGAACCATTGAATTAGAGGCAAAGAGCGTAGATATTTTAGGAGAGGTTTATACACAGCTTCCATTTGAAGTAATGACCAGTAAGGAAGTCCGCGAGGATGTCCGTTTGAAATACCGTTATCTGGATTTAAGAAACCAGAAAGTAAAAGACAATATTATTTTCCGTTCCAAGGTAATTTCTTTCTTAAGAGAGAAAATGACAGAGATGGGATTCTTAGAGATTCAGACTCCGATTCTTTGTGCATCTTCTCCGGAGGGCGCAAGAGATTACATCGTGCCATCCAGAAAATACAAAGGAAAATTTTATGCATTGCCACAGGCACCACAGCAGTACAAACAGCTTCTGATGGTATCCGGATTTGATAAATATTTTCAGGTTGCACCATGTTTCCGTGATGAGGATGCAAGAGCAGACCGTTCACCGGGAGAGTTCTATCAGCTTGACTTTGAAATGAGTTTTGCAACCCAGGAAGATGTATTTAAGATTGGTGAAGAAGTACTTTCTGCAACCTTTGAGAAATTCGCACCGGAAGGCAGCAAAGTAACGAAAGCACCATATCCAATCATCAGTTATAAGCAGGCAATGTTAGAGTTCGGAAGTGACAAACCGGACCTTCGGAACCCACTTCGTATCATCGATGTGACAGAGTTCTTCCAGAGATGTACCTTTAAGCCATTTATCGGAAAGACCGTAAGAGCCATCCGCGTACATGCAGAGATGTCCAAAGGTTTCCATGAGAAACTTTTGAAATTTGCAACCGGAATCGGAATGGGTGGATTAGGATATCTGGAAGTATTAGAAGATGGAAGCTACAAGGGACCGATTGACAAATTTATCCCGGATGACATGAAAGAAGAATTCAGAAATCTGGCAGGTCTTGAAGTAGGAGATACCATTTTCTTCATGGCAGATAAAGAAGAGCGTGCCGCATATTATGCAGGCATGATTCGAAATGAATTAGGCGAGAAGCTGGATTTAATTGAGAAAGATGCATACCGTTTCTGTTATGTCAATGATTTCCCAATGTTCGAGCGTGACCCGGAGACCAAGAAAATCGGATTTACCCATAACCCATTCTCCATGCCACAGGGCGGCTTAGAGGCACTCAATACCATGAATCCGCTGGACATCTTAGCATACCAGTACGATATCGTCTGCAACGGCGTGGAACTTTCCTCCGGTGCAGTCCGTAACCATGATATGCAGATTATGGAGAAAGCTTTTGAAATCGCAGGTTATGATAAAGAAGTGCTGAAAAATAAATTCGGAGCATTATACAATGCATTTCAGTTTGGAGCACCGCCACACGCAGGAATGGCTCCTGGCATTGACCGTATGATTATGTTACTGCGTAACGAGGATAACATCCGTGAAGTCATTGCTTATCCGATGAACGGAAATGCACAGGATTTGATGTGCGGAGCACCAAACGAAGTAACCGAGCAGCAGTTAAGAGAAGTTCATATCAAAGTACGTGATTAAGGAGGAAAAACAATGGCAAATGTGATTTCAGATGAAACCATGGAATACGTTGGAATCCTTGCAAAGCTTGAGCTTTCCGAAGAGGAAAAAGCAGCAGCAAAAAAAGACATGGAAAGCATGTTAGATTATATTGATAAATTAAACGAACTGGATACATCCGGTGTAGAACCGATGTCCCATGTATTTCCGGTGCATAATGTATTCCGGGAAGATGTAGTAACCAATGGTGACGGCGGCGAGGATACCCTTGCCAACGCGCCGGAGCGCAGAGACCGGGCATTTGTTGTACCAAAGACCGTAGATCAGTAAAGGAGGCGGCAGAAGATGAATTTATTATCACTGACAGCAGTAGAGCTTGGAAAGAAAATCAAAGCCCATGAAGTATCAGTAGAAGAAGCTACAAGAGCCGCCTTAGATGCCATTGCAGCAAGAGAGGATGCGGTACACAGTTTTGTTACCGTAGATGAAGAAGGTGCAATGAAGCGTGCGGCAGAAGTGCAGAAGCTCATTGATGACGGCACATTGACAGGACCGCTGGCAGGAGTTCCGGTAGCAATCAAAGATAATATGTGCACAAAAGGAATGCTGACCACCTGCAGTTCTAAAATTTTATATAACTTTATTCCGACTTATACCGCAGAAGCAGTATTAAATCTGGAAAAAGCCGGAGCAGTGATTCTTGGAAAGACCAACATGGATGAGTTTGCCATGGGAAGTACCACAGAGACCTCTGCTTTTGGAGAGACCAAAAATCCATGGAATACCGAGCATGTACCGGGTGGTTCATCCGGTGGAAGCTGTGCTGCAGTAGCAGCAGAAGAATGCTTTTATGCATTGGGTTCTGATACCGGTGGATCCATCCGTCAGCCGAGTGCATTTTGTGGTGTCACAGGAATTAAGCCAACCTATGGAACCGTATCCCGATATGGACTGATTGCCTATGGTTCTTCTTTGGATCAGATAGGACCGGTTGCCAAAGATGTGACAGACTGCGCAACCATTTTAGAGGCAATTACTTCCTATGATAAAAAGGATTCTACTTCCATTCAGAGAGAAGAGACCGATTTTACCAGTGCATTAGTCGATGATGTGAAAGGAATGAAAATCGGTATTCCAAGAGATTATTTTGGAGAAGGACTGGATGCAGAAGTAAAGGATGCTATTTTAGCAGCCGCTAAGAAATTAGAAGAAAAAGGTGCTATCGTAGAAGAGTTCGATTTGAGCCTGGTAGAATATGCAATCCCTGCTTACTATGTAATTGCAGATGCAGAAGCAAGCTCCAACCTTGCCCGTTTTGATGGCGTAAAATATGGCTATCGTACGAAAGACTACGAAGGACTTCACAACATGTATAAGAAATCCCGTTCCGAAGGCTTCGGAGCAGAAGTAAAACGTCGTATCATGTTAGGATCCTTTGTTTTAAGTTCCGGTTATTATGATGCATATTATCTAAAAGCACTGCGTACGAAAGCATTGATTAAGCAGGCATTTGATAAAGCATTTGCAAAATATGATGTTATCTTAGGACCGGCAGCACCGACCACCGCTCCGAAGTTGGGAGAGTCCTTAAGCGACCCGTTAAAAATGTATTTAGGCGACATTTATACCGTATCGGTGAACTTGGCAGGACTTCCGGGAATCAGCCTGCCATGCGGCATCGACAGCAAGGGGCTTCCGATTGGCATGCAGTTGATTGGAGACTGCTTCAAGGAGAAGAATATCATCCGTGCCGCATATGCCTTTGAACAGACAAGACCATATCAGCACAGCCCGTTAGCAGCAGAATAGGAGGAAAAGAAGATTATGAGTAAACAGTATGAAACCGTCATCGGACTGGAAGTCCATGTGGAACTGGCAACTAAGACCAAAATCTTCTGTGGCTGTTCTACTGCATTCGGAAGTGCGCCAAATACACACACCTGTCCGGTCTGTACCGGTATGCCGGGCTCTCTTCCGGTTTTAAATAAACAGGTGGTAGAATATGCCATGGCAGTAGGTGTTGCCATGAATTGTGAAATCAACCAGTATTGTAAATTTGACCGGAAGAACTATTTCTACCCGGACAATCCTCAGAACTATCAGATTTCCCAGCTTTATCTTCCAATCTGCCACGATGGCGGCATTGAGATTGAGACTTCAGAAGGAAAGAAAACCATTGGAATCCATGAGATTCATATGGAAGAGGATGCGGGAAAATTAGTCCATGATGACTGGGAAGATGTTTCCCTGGTGGACTATAACCGTTCCGGTGTGCCACTGATTGAGATTGTATCTGAGCCGGATATGCGTTCTGCAGAGGAAGTCATTGCTTATCTTGATAAATTGAGAATGATTGTGCAGTATCTTGGTGCATCCGACTGTAAGATGCAGGAAGGCTCCATGCGTGCAGATGTCAACTTATCTGTCCGTGAAGTAGGAGCAAAAGAATTTGGTACCCGTACCGAGATGAAAAATATCGGTTCCTTTAAAGCAATTGCAAGAGCCATTGAAGCAGAGACAGCAAGACAGATTGATTTGATTGAGTCTGGCGAAAAGGTGGTTCAGGAGACCAGACGCTGGAATGATGACCAGGGATATTCCTATGCCATGCGTTCCAAAGAGGATGCACAGGATTACCGTTATTTCCCGGAACCGGATTTGGTTCCAATCGTCATCAGTGATGAATGGTTACAACGCATAAAAGACAGCCAGCCGGAGCTTCGGGAAGCAAAACGTCAGCGTTATCAGGATGAATTCGGCCTGCCGGAATATGATGCCAACATTTTAACATCTGCAAAGAAAATGGCAGATGTTTTTGAGGCAACAACTGCAATCTGCAATAAGCCAAAGAAAGTATCCAACTGGCTGATGGGTGAGACCATGCGAATCTTAAAGGAGCAGAATAAAGACCCGGAGGATATCGCATTTTCACCGGAAAATCTGGCAAAATTAATCGAGCTTACTGATGCCGGAACCATCAATGGCAATGTGGCAAAAGAAGTATTTGAGCAGATTTTTGCAGAGGATATCGACCCGGATAAATATGTAGAAGAGCATGGATTAAAGACTGTAAATGACGAAGGTGCATTGCGTGATACTATTGCCAAAGTCATCGAAGAGAATCCACAGTCGGTAGAAGATTACCGCAATGGGAAAGAAAAGGCAATTGGCTTCTTAGTAGGTCAGACCATGAAAGCCATGAAGGGTAAAGCAAATCCTGGAATGGTAAATAAAATCTTAAAAGAACTGTTATAAGAGTTGTGATAAAGCTTTGAAAAGAGCATGACAGAATGTGTTTCGAAAGCACATTCAAATTTATAAAAAATCCTGCAGTATGGAAAGTATGTAAGAACAAACTTCCATATTGCAGGATTTTTTGTTTCCCGTTATGGAACCATATCTTTCTTTTGCTTATGTGCCGCCCGGATAAGATAGCATACGGTTCCCACTACGAATCCAAGACTAATCCACTGGGAAGTGGAGAGTGCTAAAAGATGGCCGCGGACGGCATCGTAACGCACATATTCTAACAGGAACCGGAGAATACCATAGACGATGAAATAAATGGCAATGGTATGGGGATAAGATTTCTTTAAATCCAGCACAGCAAGTACAATCGCAAGAATCAGAAGACAGATTGCTTCTACTAACTGAACCGGAAACAGTGTCGTATCCGATGGTGCCAGAGAGCCTTCCGGAAACTGTACAGCAAAAGGACCGTCATATGGAATGCCATAACAGCAGCCGGCAAGAAAACAGCCGATGCGTCCGAAACCGTGAATCCATGGAATCAGATAAATCAGGTGTGTAATATAAGGCTTGCTGTTGATATGATGGAATTTTCCAGCAAAAAGAAAGCAGAGAAGTCCGCCAATGAGTCCACCATAGAATACAAATCCACTTGACATGATATAATTAAAATACTTGGGTTCTAAAAAACGGGACCAGTCAATTTCCCGATAAGAAATGATAAGATACAAAAGCTTGGCGCCTATAAAGGCGCCAAGTAATGTGTATGCTTCTAATATAAGAAAATCATCAAAAATCAACTTATATTTCTTAAGGGGGTAAAGTGCAAATACATTTGCAAGGATTACCCCAAGGGTAATCATAAGTCCGTATGATGGGATATGAAATCCCAGAATGTTAAGATAAATCGACATAGTATCACCCTTTTAAAAAGTCGGTTCTATTATAACAAACCTGCAGATGCAACGCATGCAACACATGCGATGTAAAGCAGTAAGCCTAATACTAATCCGATGATAGAACATACAAGTCCGCCGGTAGCACATTTAGCCTGATTCTTATGTCCGATAGCACCTAAGATAGTTCCTATAAGACCTAAGATTGCTCCAATCCATCCGTAAACACCAATAGTGAATACATCAACAACGATTGCAATAATTCCTAATACTAATGATGCAACGCCCATTTTCAAGTCCTCCTTGGTTTATAAAAATTTAATAAATTACATAAAAAGTTTATCATTAATATGGAATAATGTCAAATAACGGTTGCAAATTTCGAAAAATAGTAAAAAACATCAGGTTTTGTCATATATGAAGATTTTATAAAATTATGGCTGCGAAGGTTGAGATTAAAACCGGCTTGAATTATAATAAAAGCAATGTTTTAGAATCTTAAAACAGATTTGAGAGAATAGGAGAATCAGATATGGCAGAGAATAAAGACAAGAGAGAACTTGAAAATATAGATACTGTAGAAGACGCAACGAAAGAGAACACAGATGAGAAGAAGGATGAATACGAAGAAATCTGTTACATCTGCCGCAGACCGGAAAGCGTTGCCGGTCAGATGATAAAGATTCCGAATAATATCTGCATTTGCAAAGACTGTATGCAGAGAACCTTCGACAGCATGAATAACTCAGGATTTCCAATGGGTGATTTTATGCCAAATGGTCAGATGCCCAATATCAGTATGATTAATCTTTCTGATCTGCAGGGCTTTATGCCGCAGAGTCAGAAGATTAAGAAAAAGAAAACCAAAGAAGAGAAAGCAGAAGCTCCGAAATTAGATATTAAGAAGATTCCGGCACCACATAAGATTAAGGCAAGCCTGGATGAATATGTGGTTGGTCAGGAATATGCCAAGAAGGTAATGTCTGTGGCAGTTTATAATCACTATAAACGTGTGGCAACCGATACGATGGATGATATTGAAATCGAGAAATCCAATATGTTAATGATTGGACCGACCGGAAGTGGTAAGACTTATCTGGTGAAGACACTGGCAAGACTTCTGGATGTGCCGCTGGCAATTACAGATGCGACTTCCTTAACCGAGGCAGGTTATATCGGAGACGATATCGAAAGTGTTGTCAGCAAATTGCTTGCAGCTGCAGATAATGATGTAGAGCGGGCAGAGCATGGCATTATTTTCATTGATGAGATTGATAAAATCGCCAAGAAGAAGAATACCAACCAGCGTGATGTCAGCGGAGAATCCGTACAGCAGGGAATGTTAAAGCTTCTTGAAGGCGCAGAAGTGGAAGTGCCGGTGGGAGCCAGCAGCAAGAATGCCATGGTTCCGATGGTTACCGTTAACACTAAGAATATTCTTTTTATCTGTGGTGGAGCTTTCCCGGATATTGAAGAGATTATCAAAGAACGTCTCAATAAGCAGGCATCCATTGGTTTCCAGGCAGATTTGAAGGATAAATATGATAATGATGAGAATCTGTTACAGAAAGTAACGGTAGAAGATGTAAAGAAGTTTGGAATGATACCGGAGTTTATCGGAAGACTTCCGATTCTCTTTACCTTGGAATCGCTTACCGTTGATATGCTGGTTCGTATTTTAAAGGAGCCGAAAAATGCTATCATCAGGCAGTATCAGAAGCTTCTGGCATTAGACGAAGTGAATCTTGTATTTGAAGAGGATGCATTGCGGGCAATTGCAGAGAAAGCAAAAGAGAAGAAGGTCGGAGCCAGAGCACTTCGTTCCATTATTGAAGAATTTATGTTAGATATCATGTATGAGATTCCAAAGGACGAAAACATCGGCCAGGTAACGATTACAAGAGATTATATTGAGAAAAAGGGCGGTCCGCTTATCACTATGCGTGGAGTGGCAGCATTACCGGTAAACGAATAAAATAAAAGAAAATAAGTGCCGGAGCTTATATGGAAGATTGTAAAGACGCACCATACTCGGAAGAATATTACGACCTTCTGGTTTCCTATCTGAGACTTGAAAATGAATATCTTCCGGAAGACTGTATCCAGAATATTGATAAAGATTTTAATGTAGTCTATTTGCAGAGTGCAGGCTTGCCGAAGCTGGATATTGACCAGTATACCTATTCGGCAATTCCAAAATGTTTTACCACATTAGACGAAGAGGCATTGCAGGCAGGCGGAATCATAAGGGTACAGAGTCAGCCAAATCTTGCTTTGAGAGGGCAGGGTGTTCTGATTGGATTTGTGGATACCGGAATTGATTATCAGAATGAAGTATTCCGTAATTCCGATGGCAGCAGCCGTATATTAAGAATCTGGGATCAGAGCATTCAAAGCGGAGATACACCAGAGGGATTCCTCTATGGAACGGAATATACAAAAGAACAGATCGATATGGCATTGTTAACAGATGCACCTCTTCGGGTAGTACCTCACCGGGATGAAGAAGGACATGGTACCTTTATGGCAGGTCTTGCGGCAGGAAGCGAAAAACTTTCGGAGAAATTTGCCGGAGTAGCACCCTATGCACAGATTGCCATGGTAAAGCTGAAGCCGGCAAAGGAATATTTAAGGCGTTTTTATTATATTCCGGAAGGTGCAAAGGCTTATCAGGAAAATGATATTATGACGGGGGTGGCATATCTGACCAGACTGGCGGAACGATATCGCCGCCCTCTGGTGATTTATCTTGGGCTTGGAAGCAATTCCGGGGATCACAGTGGAAACAGTGTGATTTCGTATTATCTTAATTATGTTTCCTTAAAGCGTAATACGGCAGTTGTGGTAGCAGCAGGGAATGAAGCTACTGCCAGACATCATTATTACGGAGAAGTTGCATTCGGGCAGCAGAGTGATGTGGTAGAAGTAAATGTGGAAGATCCAGTGGAGGGTTTCCATATTGAAATGTGGGCAAAGGCTCCGGAGCTTTATTCGGTGCAGATTATATCGCCAACGGGAGAGCGGACGGCAGGTGTCCGGGTGCAGCAGGATGGCAGAGAGGTATACCGTTTTGTATTTGAAAATACACAGGTTACCATTGATTACCGCATTGTTGGCACTGCCACAGGAGATCAGCTTATTTATATCCGGTTTGACCAGCCCACCAGAGGCATCTGGACGATTGAGGTAAATGGCAATTATAGTATAGAAGGAAGGTATCACATGTGGCTTCCGATTACCGGACTGATTGCCGGTGATATTTCCTTTATCCGCTCTAATCCGGATACGACGATTACCATGCCGGGAAATGCAGCTGCACCGATGACAGCAGGTGGATACAATGCAGGAAATGGCAGTATTTATCTGAATTCCAGCAGAGGATACACTGCATCGGGACAGGTAAAGCCGGATTTTGCAGCACCGGGTGTCAATGTAATTGGACCGGTACCGGGCAACCGGTTTGAGGCAAGAAGTGGTACCAGCATTGCAGCGGCAATTACTGCAGGAGCTGCAGCACTGTATCTGGAATGGGCAGTAGAGCGTGGTTATAATACTGATATTACAAATGCAGAAATTAAAAATGATTTTATCCGCGGCGCGGTGCGGCTAGAAAGCAGAGTCTATCCGAACCGGGAATGGGGCTATGGAACATTAAATCTCTATCAGACCTTCGAACAATTGCGCCGGACATAAGAGGTTCTTGTTTGCATAGAATAACTGCTTCTGTGGGATTCTATATAGAAAACACGAAGCAGGAGGGTAAAGATGAAACAGGAACATGCAATTGATTTACGAAAGGCAGCCATTATCGGATGTGGGTTTGTCGGCTCTGCCACTGCATTTACACTGATGCAGAGCAAGCTCTTTTCTGAACTGGTTTTAATTGATGTGGATAAAGCAAGAGCGGAAGGAGAGGCCATGGATATCAGCCATGGAATGCCATTTGCTGCACCGATGAAAATATATGCCGGCAGTTATGATGACATTGTGGATGCCGACATTATTATCATTACGGCGGGAGCGAACCAGAAACCGGGAGAAACAAGGCTTGAGCTGGTAAAGAAAAATGTAGCCATTTACAAAAATATTATCCCGGAAATTGCTAACAGAAGGTGTCGTGGCATATTACTCATCGTATCGAATCCGGTGGATATACTGACGCTGGCAGCATTGAAATTATCCGGTTTTCCGGAAAACCGGGTAATCGGTTCCGGAACTGTATTGGATACGGCCCGGTTAAAAAATATGCTGGGAAAACAGCTTGGCATCGACAATCGTGGTGTGCATGCATTTATTGTAGGAGAACACGGAGACAGCGAGGTGGCGGTATTCAGTTCTGCCAACGTATCCGGTATTCCGTTGGAACAGATTTATAAGCTGCGTGGCTATGAGGAATATGAAAGTCATACGAAGCGTATATATGAAGAAGTAAAGAACAGTGCTTATGAAATCATAGAGCGTAAGCAGGCAACCTATTATGGGATTGCAATGGCGATTAAGCGGATTTGTGAATGTATTGTCCGGGATGAACATTCGGTGCTTCCGGTGTCCAGTCTGATGCATGGGCAATATGGCATTTCCGATATCGTACTGAGCATGCCGGCAGTGGTGGATGCCGGTGGCGTGGAGCAGATTCTTCCGGTGTCATTAGACGAAGAAGAGCGGGCAAGGCTTCATGCGTCAGCAAAAGCACTGCGGGATGTGATTGCTGACATAGAATTATAGAGCAGGCGGAATAGAAAGAGAGAAAGAAAAGGGTAGAAGGAATCAGGCAGGACAAAAGAAGGAGGAGTTTCCATGAAATATTTATTACTGGTGGTATCCATTTTCGGGCTGGATGAAGGAATCAAGCAGCGGATTGATAAGAAGGAGCCGTTGGGAAAAGAAAGAAGAGTTCCAAAGCTTCCGGTTGTAATTGAAAAATATTATAACAATGGAGCCGCATTGAATCTTTTAGCGAAGAAACCGAAAATTATGCTGGGGTTACACAGTGCATGTATGGCAGGACTGATGACCATATATGGGTTTGTATTAAGAAGAGGAACTACAGGACTGAAAACCGGTATGAGTATGATGGTTGGCGGCGGATTAAGCAATCTCTGGGACAGAATTCATAAGAAGCATGTGGTGGATTATATCCGCTTTGATACACCGTGGAAACGCTTTTCAAGAATTGTATTTAATATTTCCGATTTCTTTATTTTTATCGGAGCAGCAGTTTCTATGTTGTTTGCATACAGGTAAGAAAACGGGATTGCAGCCAACGGTAGTAATACCGAAGGGAGCAATCCCATTTTTCTTAATCAAATTCGTTCGTTATATCTTAATCAACATAAAAAATCATTATTAAAAATCAAATTCTATATCTGAGAAAGGTACATTGAAAAACCTTGATTATTGCAACTATTTAATTACTGTTACGTTAGTTGCCTGAGGACCTTTAGCGCCTTCTGTTACGTCAAATTCTACTGCTGCGCCTTCTTCTAAGGATTTGTAACCATCCATGTTAAGTCCTGAGTAGTGTACGAATACATCATTACCTTCTGCATCAGAGATGAATCCGTAACCTTTCTGGTTATTAAACCATTTAACTGTACCGTTCATTATAGTACCTCCACAAAAATTATCTAGCCATACGGCTATGCTTAGAATAGCATAATTTATTTTAAAAGTAAAGAAAATTAGTTGATATCAGTATAGGGGATATCATGCCCGGCAAAAAATTTTCGTATCAGCAGATCCCATTCCTGGTCGAAGGTGTGGTCTAAGGTAAAACTGCGGTAAGATACACCATTGGTACAGGAAAGAATACCATCCTGAAATTTGATGTTTAAGAAAACTCCATTCAAATCCTGGGTAGTCAGACCACTTTTACTTACTTCCAGAGTATTTTTAAGATTCTTTGGAGAAAGCTGAAAGATAAAGCGGAAATAGGAGGGGGTATGTTTTCCCTTGATCAGGGCGAAGCAGTTTTCACGCAGCATGCCAAAAGGCAGGCAGCTTAAACCGGTTAGTTCCAGTTCATCCAGTTCTTCCGGACTGTAGAAATCCGGTACAAGATGTCCGTCGATTTCATAGGAACCTTTTCCACGGATGGTAGCTTCTGATAATAAGAAGTGGTCAAATAAATCCGTGCGAAGTAATTTATTCATAAAATCCTTTACCTGTAAAAGTTGTATTGCAATCATAGTATCCTCCTCATTTTTAAAGTGTAACACAAACCGGATAGAAAAAACAGAGAAAGTATTGTAGAATGTCTATGAAAAGAAGCAGATCGAAAGGAAATGATATGAGAAAACAAAGATTATTAACCGGTATTGCAGGAATACTTATGGCATTTCTGTTTACCGGCTGTAATACGTCATCCGTTGAAGAATGGGTAGATGAAGTAGTAGAAGATATCAATGGGCAGATACCGGATAATACCTTGCTTCCGGTAGAGTCGGTTTCAGAGGAAAAATATGTATATGGCCAGCTTACGGAAGAAGAACAGCTTGTTTATGATGAGATGCTGGATGCTATTTTAAATCATCGGGAAGAGGTGACAGTTGCTACATTAGATAAAGACGTACTGGCAAAAATGTATGAAGCAATTATGGCAGACTATGGTGGACTCTTCTGGGTGGATGGCTATTCCTATACGGAATATTCCCGTGCGGGTGTATTGACCGGGCTTAAGTTTGCACCGAAGTATACAATGGATGAAGCTGCAAGACAGGAGACACAGGCGGCAATTGATGAAAAGGTCGACGTACTGCTTGGCGGCATTTCATCCGAGGACAGTGATTACCAGAAAGCGCGGTTTATATTTGATACGCTGGTGCGTACGGTAAATTATGACCTTAATGCAGAGAATAATCAGAATATCATCAGTGTATTTCTAGAGGGAAGAACGGTGTGCCAGGGCTATGCCTGTGCCACAAAATATCTGATGGATTTATTAGATATTCCATGTACGATAGTGACAGGAACTGCCAATGGAGAACCACATGCATGGAATCTCATCGAACTGGATGGAGCCTATTATTATATGGATACTACCTGGGGTAATCCAACTTCCAACAGTCCGGATGACTTCGGAGATGTAGCTGAAGTGGTAGATTATTGCTTTTTTACTGCAACTACAGAAGAGTTATTTCAGACCCACAGTCCCAATGTGAATTTTTCATTGCCGGAATGCAATTGCCTGGATGACAGTTATTTTGTGCAGGAAAATTGTTATTTTAAGGACTGGTATCCGGAAGATATCGGAGCATTATTTACAGAGCTTGACAGCCACCCTGTACAGATGAAGTTTGAGGATGAGGCAGTTTATGGGCAGGCACAGCAGTTTTTCATTGAAGAAGGGCATATCGGGGATTATTATACCGGTGATAGTTCCTTATTTTATATGAAAAATGAGACAATGCGGGTACTTACTTTCCTGAAAAAATAAAATATTTGTGAAATATTATAAAAATTTAAATATCCTCTTTTCAAAACGTAATATTTATGATAATATGACGTAGTAATGAAAACTACTTGTTATTACAAAGGAAAACATAATATATAATTTTAAACATTGCGTACATACTATAAGAGAGATGACCACGCAATCAGGAGGATAGAAAATGAGCTACAAAATCATAGTAGACAGCTGTGGAGAGTTATTTGATGATATGAAAGCAGATGGAAGATTCCAGTCTGTTCCGTTAGAGCTTGAGGTAGATGGATACCATGTGGTGGATGATGAATCCTTTGATCAACTGGAGTTTATTCGCAGGGTAAAGGAAAGCAGGCATAGCCCGAAGTCATCCTGCCCATCTCCACAGAGATATGTGGAAGCATATTTAGGAGAAGCAGAGCATGTATATGTAGTAACACTTTCCGGTAAATTAAGCGGTTCTTATAACAGTGCAGAGCTGGCAAAGAAGCTTTATTTAGAAGAACATATGGCAAAACAGATTCATGTATTTGATTCCTGTTCCGCATCCATTGGAGAGACTCTGATTGCAGAAAAGATACAGGAATCAGAGGAAGCCGGAAAGAGCTTTGAAGAAGTGGTTGCTGAGACAGAAAAATATATTAAAGACCAGCAGACCTTCTTTGTATTAGAGACTTTAGAGACTCTGCGTAAAAACGGCAGACTCAGTAACCTGAAAGCCTGGGTTGCCGGGGCATTAAATATCAAGCCGGTAATGGGGGCCACGCCCGAGGGTACAATCTGTCAGCTGGGACAGGCAAGAGGAATGACAAAGGCATTGGACTATATGGTTAATGAAATTGTAAAGAGAACGAAAGAGTGTGAAAAGAAGATTTTATCCATCGCACATTGCAATTGTCCGGAACGTGCAAAACAGGTAAAAGAAAAATTGGAAAAGCTGGCAAAATTTAAAGATATCAGAATTGTAGATACTGCAGGAGTCAGCACCATGTATGCCAATAATGGCGGTGTTATTGTAGCAGTTTAAAAAATAGCAGATAAAAAGAAAACAGATAAAGGAAAACAGAATCGGTGCAGACCGGTTCTGTTTTCTTTTGCTGTCGGTAACAAAATGGAGCATCCGCATATAGTAATAACAGACGATTGCAAGGCAAGGAGGGATGAAATGCAAATCGCAATCATTGGAGCAGATGAAAGAACACCGGCATTGAAACGTTGTCTGACGGAATCAGGAATTGGAATCATAGAAATAACGGAGCAGAATATCCGGCGACTGATGCAGTGTCAGATTATTGTATTACCGTTGCGGGCATTGGAGGAGGATGGCAGAATCAGAGGAAGCAGGGTAAAAATAGGAATGGTATTATCCTATGCAGCGGAGAGAAGTGTTATTTATGGAGGTTGTTTCCCGGAGGTTCTGACACGAAGACCATCAGGGCGGCGGATACGGCTGGTTGATTATATGGAAGATGAAGTCTTTAGAAATGAGAATGCCGGACTTACAGCAGAAGGCTGCCTTGTAGAAGCAATGACAAAGAGCAGGTGCTGCGTGAAAGGAAGAAACTGTCTGGTGGCAGGTTTTGGTTATTGTGGAAGAGCCATGGCAAAGCTGCTTTTATCTTTGGAAGCGGAAGTAACTGTTTATGATATAAAGGAAGATTGCCAGCGGGTGGCAATGGAAATGGGGTGTAGCTTGTGGCAGGAGAATGCAGAGGAGCAGAACTTTGAGTGGATTTTTTATATGGCAGATAAACCATGTTCAATAGACACAGTCTTAAAATGGTGCGATGAGAAAACATATCTATGGGATATTACAACTGGTGGCGGACTTCCGGCAGAGGAGTTAGAAGAAAAAGGTATTCATGTGGAACATCTTACTGCCGTTCCTGGAAGAATACTGACAGAAAGTGCAGGAATCATTCTTGCACGGATGATAGAAAGAGGAGCAGCAGATTATGGAAGAGTATAAGCTTACATTAGGACTTGGAATTACCGGCTCTTTCTGTACTTTTGGGAAGATACTCCGGACGACAGAAGCACTGGTGCAAAAAGGAATAAAAGTTATTCCGGTATACTCCAGACATGCAGGAACTTTGGATACCAGATTTATGACAGCGGAAGTATTTCAAAACAGAATGCAGGAGATTACAGGAGAAAGGGGAATTCAAAGTATCGTGCAGGCAGAAACCATCGGTCCGTCAGGACTTTTTGATGTGATGGCAATTGCACCATGTACCGGAAATACCATGGCAAAGCTGCAGCAGGGCATTGTAGATACCACAGTGCTTATGGCAGCCAAAGCGCATCTTAGAAATGAAAAGCCGTTGGTGCTGGCAATTTCTACCAATGATGCTTTGTCCATGAATCTTAGAAATATCGGACTGCTGATGAATATGAAGCATATCTATTTTGTGCCTTTCCGGCAGGATGATTATCAGAAGAAACCCCATTCTCTGGTGGCGGATTTTTGCCGGTTAGAGGAGACTATTGCTGCAGCCATGAAAGAAAAACAGCTGCAGCCGGTGGTGCTGTCTCCAATGCCGGTAGATTATAAATGAAGGTCAATCTTATATTCACTGAGCCAGTAATGAATCTGCAGGAGATAAGCAATCATCTGAGGACCTGCCATAAGCTGGCCATACCATGGTTTGCCATAGTCTCCTTCCTGATTTAAGAATTGCATAGTCTTTTCTTTATCAATCAGTGCAAGAAGGGGACTTTCCCCGGTGGTCAGCAGTGCACTCAGACGCTGACGCAGGAGCTGTTCATAGTAAGGATGGTAGGTCTTAGGATAAGGACTTTTCTTGCGGAAAGTAATGGTGTCCGGAAGATAGTCTTTCGCACACTGCCGCAAAAGGTTTTTTACAAGACCATCTTTGGCTTTCATTTCCCATGGCACATTAAAGACATAGGAAACCAGATTTTTATCTGCAAAAGGAACGCGGGCTTCCAGACCGGAGAACATACTGGTGCGGTCCATGCGGTTTAGCAGAGTCTGCATAAAGTAGCGGATGTTAAGATAGGAAATACGCCGGCGGCTGCATTCCGTATCATTGTCAGATGGCAGAATATCGACCTCTGTAATGGCATTTTCATAAGAACTTTGCACATAGGAATCTAAGGACAGCTCATCTGCAATTTCGTCTTTTAAGAAGGATTTGCGGAAAGAAAGGTCCGGTGTCCATGGAAACGTGTTGCAGGAAAGAAAATTCTTCCGGTGAAACCACGGATAGCCGCCGAAAACTTCATCGGCACATTCTCCGGTCAGGACTACCTTATGCTGCTTACTGACTTCCCGGCAGAAGAAGAGCAGGGATGAGTCAACGTCAGCCATACATGGAAGGTCATGGGCTTTCATGGAAGCAAAGAGTAAGTCAGCCTGGGAGCGGTTGTCACAGGTCAGATATTGATGCTCACTCTTAAGATAGTTTTTCATAATATCCACAAAGGGACGGTCTTCGGAGGGCTGAAAATCATTTGCCTTAAAGTAACGGGAATTATCCGTAAAGTCAAAGGAATAGGTAGAAAGAGTCTGCCCTTCTTTCCTTAATTCTTCTGCACAGACCGAGGAGACCAGACTGGAATCCAACCCGCCGGAAAGAAAGGTGCAGATAGGAACATCGGAAACCATCTGCCGGCGGATGGACTGTAATAGCAGCTCTTTTGTGTGGGCAACGGTTTCTTCATAGCTGTCTGTATGTGGATGGCTTTCTAATCGGAAGTAACAGTAATCTTTCAGCCCGGAAGCACTGAAAGTGAGGTAATGTCCCGGCAGACATTCTGCCATATGCTCATAAACTGCGTTGCCGGGGTTCCTGGCAGGACCAAGACCAAAGATTTCGGAGAGTCCTGTTTTATTTACCGAAGGGATGCAGCCGGGATAACAGAAAATTCCCTTCGGCTCGGAAGAAAAGATAAGTGTGTCATGAAAAAGCCGGTAAAAGAGCGGCTTTACACCAAAGGCGTCCCGGAAGAGATAGAGAAGCTGATGGACCTCATCATAAATGGCAAAAGCAAAAATACCATTCATTTTCCGGACAAAGGACGGTCCTTCGAAAAGAAATCCATTTAAAATGACTTCTGTATCGGAATGAGTACGAAAGGTCATGCCATGGGAAAACAGTTCCTCACGGAGTTCTTTCGCATTATAAAGCTCTCCATTATAGACGATGGTGAAGTCTGCGTCACAATAATGTCTGGTCATAGGCTGAAGTCCACCATGAGGATCAATAATGGCAAGCCGGGTGTGGGAAAACCCTGTATGAGAGGTTAAATAAATACCATGGGAGTCCGGCCCGCGGTGATAAAGTGCGTCACTCATATCAGATAGAATGTTACGATAATAAGGCTCCCTTTCTAAAAAATCAGTATGTAAATTACAAAAACCGGAAATACCGCACATAGCAATTCTCAATTCATTTTTTGTAGTAATCTATGCATTTCCCTAAATAAAAAGTACAAAAAAGAAGAGAGATTTATGAAAGAGAGGAAGCATTTTCTGGGTGCAAAGCACAGGTAAGGAGTTGCCGGCAGTAAGTTGTGTGGGTTATAATAAAAAAGATGAAACTATTTTTCCGGCTGGAACGTCTAATTTACAGAAAGCAAAGGTTGAAAGGCTTTCTTTGCATATGCAGGTTTTCGGAAAGAGAAGAGGAAACAGGAATGAAGAAAAGAGGAATCGCAAAAGCGGTGGAGCAGGAAATTCTTGCATCCTATGAGCAGCTTTACCGGCTGGCAATTACCTATGTAAAGAACGAACAGGACGCAATGGATGTAGTGCAGGAAAGTGCATATAAGGCAATGAAGAATGCCGGTCAGGTGAAGGAAGAAACCTATATTAAGACCTGGCTCTGGCGGATTGTTATAAATACGTCACTGGATATGTGCAAGAAACAGAAGCGTATCGTAAGTGGAGTATTTATCCCGGAAGAAGCAAAAGAAGATGTATACAAAGACTGGGATATACTGGCAGCGTTGGAAGAATTAGAAGAACGGGAAAGAACTATTGTGATATTAAAATATTTTGAAGAATGGAAAATAGATGATATTGCAGATCTTCTGAAAGAAAATCCAAACACCGTAAAATCAATCCTGTATCGCAGCTTAAAGAAATTAAAGATAAAGATGTCCAGGGAGGAAATAGCATGAACCATGAGAAAATAGACAGGATGAAGCAGGAATATGAGCAGATAGAAGTCCCGGAAGCATTGAAAACGCAGGTGGAAGCCGGAATCAGAAAAGGAAAGAGGGAGACCCAGAAAGGCAGTATCCGCTTTTTAAAAGGAGCAGCAACGGTAGCGGCAGCTATGGTTGCACTGGTGATTTCGGTAAATGTAAGCCCGACAATAGCCCATGCCATGGAAGAGGTTCCATTACTTGGCACAATTGTAAAAGTAGTGAACTTTTCTACATATTCTGATGTACAGGATGATAAGAATATGGAAGCAAATGTAGACATTCCCCAGGTGGCAGTGACAAATCAGGATGGGGAAGTATTATCGGATGAGACGGACGAGCTGAATCAGGAAGTGAAAAAGTATGCCGGTGGTATTATTAAGTCTTATCAGTCTGATGTAGCTTCCATTGAAGATGGTGAGAATGGTAATGAGGCAGTGAATTCGTCTTATCAGGTAGTGACAGATAACGACCGGCTGTTTGCTTTAAGAATTGATACTTCCATTGTAATGGGAGGATCGAACCAGTATACGAAAATCTATAATGTAGATAAGAAAACCGGAAATACCATTACATTAAATGATTTATTTCAGAAGGATTCCGATTATCTGGACCGGATTTCAGAGGAAATAGAAAAGCAGATGAAGGAAAATATGGAAAAAGACAGTAACCTGCAATACTTCTTAGACAAGGATGTAGATGGCTACAGCTTTGATGGAATTAAGAATGATGTAAATTTCTATGTCAACAAAGAAGGAGAGTTGACCATTGTTTTTGATAAATATGAAGTAGCACCGGGTTATATGGGAATTGTAGAATTTACGATTCCGACCAGTGTGGTTTCTGATATTATAAAGGACGGATATCTGCAATAATATGACAAAGATGGTGCGTACTAGGCATTTATAGTAATCGAAAACTCCCCCGGATATTGGAAGAAATTTCAATATCCGGGGGAGTTCTTATGCTATATCATGAGATACTTTTATTTCTTGAAGTTAGCTCTCTTTCTTAAGGTCGGGTCAAGAATACGTTTACGGATACGTAAGGATTCCGGAGTAACCTCTAAGAGCTCGTCAACATCGATAAAGTCTAATGCCTGCTCTAAGGAAAGTATCTTTGGTGGAACAAGGGTCAGCGCTTCGTCTGCGGAAGAAGAACGTGTATTGGTTAAGTGTTTCTTCTTACATACGTTTAATTCAATGTCTTCCGGTTTAGAGGAAGAACCGATAACCATACCGGAGTAAACCTTTACACCGGCTCCGATGAAGAGAGTACCACGCTCCTGAGCGGAGAACAGACCGTAAGTTACGGATTCGCCGGATTCGAAAGCAATCAGGGAACCAAGTTTACGATAAGCAATATCTCCCTTGTATGGAGCATAGCCATTGAAAATGGTATTGATGATACCATTTCCTTTGGTGTCGGTTAAGAAGTCTCCACGGTAACCGATAAGACCACGGGATGGAATGTTAAATTCCATACGGGTATAGCCGCCGCTGATTGGACGCATATCAACCATCTCACCTTTACGCTGGCTTAATTTATCAATAACAGTACCGGTGAATTCATCCGGAACGTCAACATAAGCTAATTCCATAGGCTCTAATTTCTTGCCGTTTTCATCAGTGTGGTAAAGAACTTCAGCCTTGCTGACTGCAAATTCATAACCTTCACGACGCATATTTTCGATTAATACGGAAAGATGTAACTCACCACGTCCGGAAACCTTGAAGCAGTCTGCACTGTCGGTTTCTTCTACACGAAGGCTGACGTCGGTATTTAACTCACGGAACAGTCTGTCTCTTAAGTGACGGGAAGTAATGAATTTACCTTCCTGTCCTGCAAGCGGGCTGTCGTTGACCATGAAATTCATGGAAAGAGTAGGCTCGGAAATCTTCTGGAAAGGAATGGCAACCGGGTTGTCTGTTGCACAGATGGTATCACCGATATGGATGTCTGCAATACCGGAAATAGCAACGATAGAACCGATTTTCGCTTCCTTTACTTCTACTTTATTCAGACCATCAAATTCGTATAATTTGCTGATTTTGACTTTTTTCTGTTTGTCAGGCTCGTGGTGGTTTACTACGATAGCATCCTGATTTACCTTTAAGACACCGTTGTCTACTTTACCAACACCGATTCGTCCAACGTATTCATTATAATCAATGGTACTGATAAGAACCTGGGTGTTTGCATCCGGGTCACCGGTAGGTGCCGGAATGTAGTCGATAATGGTTTCGAATAAAGGAGTCATATCCTTGCGCTCATCATTTAAATTTCTTATGGCGTATCCATCTCTTGCAGAAGCGAAGATGAATGGGCAGTCTAACTGTTCGTCAGAAGCGTCTAAATCCATGAAAAGCTCTAATACTTCATCAATAACTTCTTCCGGTCTTGCTTCTGGACGGTCAATTTTATTGATACATACAATAACCGGCAGATTCAGTTCCAGTGCTTTCATAAGAACGAATTTGGTCTGTGGCATAGCACCTTCAAATGCATCTACCACAAGAATAACACCGTTTACCATTTTCAGAACTCGCTCAACCTCGCCACCGAAGTCGGCATGGCCAGGAGTATCAATGATATTGATTTTTACATCTTTGTAGAATACAGCAGTATTCTTAGAAAGAATGGTAATACCACGTTCACGCTCAATATCATTGGAATCCATGACACGTTCCTGGACTTCCTGATTGGCACGGAATACACCACTCTGTTTCAACAGCTCATCGACCAGAGTAGTTTTACCGTGGTCAACGTGGGCGATGATAGCTATGTTTCTAATATCGTCTCTTGTTGTTTTCATATAAAATCCTTCCTTCTATCAGTGCATAAAATTCAGTTTCTTCTTATATATAATGCCTGTCCATAAATGACCGGCGTTTTTATTCTATCACATATTGAAAAATACGCAAGTATTTCTTTCTTTACAGAAAATTGCTTTCCTGTAAAGAAAAAAACGCTCCGCGAGGATGCGCACTGCGGCGTATAAGGTAGATGTCGCAAGCGACCGCCGCAGGCGCAAGAATGTGCCAAGGCACATTCTTTGTTTAAGGACACAGCACATATGCATGGAAAAGTGGCTTTATGCATAATATATCCAAAATGTTATCGACAGATTTTGATGAGTTTCATCTCATTGGAATGGTACTGTAAAAACGTTCGAAAACACACTAAATAAAGGAGAAAGATTCATGGCAGATAAGATTTTAGAAAACAACCAGGTATCCATTGTAGGGGAGATTATTTCCGATTTCCAATACAGTCATGAAGTGTATGGGGAAGGCTTTTATATGGTGGAGGTAGCGGTCAGCAGATTAAGTAATTTTTCCGACTACATTCCATTGATGATTTCAGAGCGTCTGATTGACACTTCGCAGAGTTACATAGGACAGAAGGTATATGTGACCGGACAGTTCCGTTCCTATAACAGACATGAGGAACTTAAGAACCGGCTGGTTCTCTCCGTATTCGTCCGGGAGATTGAGTTTATTGAAGAAGAGACAGAGGAGATGAAGAGCAACCAGATTCTTCTTGATGGCTATATCTGTAAAGACCCGATTTACCGTAAGACTCCTCTTGGAAGAGAGATTGCAGACCTGTTGGTGGCGGTAAACCGTTCCTATGGGAAATCGGACTATATCCCATGCATCTGCTGGGGAAGAAATGCAAGATTTGCCGCAAGATTTGAGGTGGGTGTACATGTGCAGATCTGGGGCAGAATCCAGAGCAGGGAGTATGTCAAACGCTTAAATGAGGATGAGGTAGAGAAGCGTACCGCCTATGAAGTATCCGTAAGCAAAATTGAATATATGGAATAAAATAGTAGAAATAAAGAATAATTGAGAAAGCATGAAACATACAGACATTGCTTTTTATTGGAAATTGTGGTATCGTAAGTAAATCTGGGATAAAGAGTCCCTGTAAGAATTGGCATGGAGGTTTGTCATGGAAAAGGGTTCCGTACAGATTTATTATGGTGCAGGTCGTGGAAAGACCAATGCTGCACTGGGCAATGCGTTGCGGGCAGCCGGAGAGAATAAGAGTGTAATTATTATCCAGTTTTTAAAAGGAAAAACAGATGATCAGATTGCTTATATGAAGCAGTTAGAACCGGAAATCAAGGTATTCCGTTTTGAAAAATCAGAAGAGAATTATGATGAACTGCCGGAAGAAAGACAGGCAGAAGAGAAACTCAATATGAAAAACGGACTGAATTTTGCCAAGAAAGTGCTGGTTACCGGTGAATGCAATGTACTGATTCTGGATGAAGTTCTGGGCCTTATAGATGCCGGAGTAATTTCGTCGGAAGAATTAGAAGCTGTTTTAAAAGCAAAGATGGATGAAACAGAGGTTATTATGACCGGAAGGGTATTAGAAGAATCCATTCGCAGCTATGCAGATGAGATTTATAAGATTACTGCGGAAAAATAAGAAAGAAAATGTAAAATGTCTGCATAGGACGTTGACAGATAGTAGCAGCGGTGCTATATTGAGGTAAGAAATTTAATATATGAAGGTAGAGGTTGCGTGAGACAAGAGTACTTGGTCGGATATGGCAGACATAGAAGAAGACATAAGGAAAGGGGAACACGCCGAAAGGTTATTTTTCCTGCAAAGAATAATCTTGGGCATGGATTGAAGAAGTTCATGACTGTCATCTTGTAATAAGATGGGGCGCTATCGGTATGATCCATAATAATTTAAGTGGAATATCAACCGGCTCCCTGTGAGCCGGTTTTTTTATGCTGGTAATAAAAGCAAAACAAACGATATCTTCATACAATAAATAAGATACTTATAAAGTGGAGGAAAAAGAACATGTCTATTTACAAAGGTTCCGGAGTTGCAATTGTAACCCCAATGAAAGCAAATGAAGAAGTTAACTATGACAAATTAGAGGAATTAATCGAAGAACAGATTTCTGAAGGTACAGACTGTATCGTAATTGCAGGAACAACAGGAGAGAGTTCTACCTTATCCATGGAAGAACATCACAAAGTAATCTGTGCAGCAGTAGAATTTGCAAAACACAGAGTTCCGGTAGTAGCAGGAACCGGTTCTAACTCAACGGAGACAGCAATCCAGTTGACCAAAGAAGCAGAAGAAGCAGGAGCAGACAGGAGGAATGACCCTTGCGCAAAGTATGTGAGGTTTATCTCGTAAGCAGCGCAGCGAGCGATGAGCGCGGCGTGGAGCTGACGTTTCCTGTCAGCCAGTATGAGATGATGGACGCATTTGAGCAGATTCACACGAAGTCTCCTGGTGATGTCTACTGGCAGGTGGATGAATTCTACTGCTTTGACTACCTTGCGCCCCATCTGGACGAAAATATGTCGATCTTCGAGTTCAATTCCCTGACAGAGCAGCTCAGTAAGCTGGATAGCTATCAGGAAACAGCGCTGGAAGGACTCTTGCAGATGCAGGTCAACAAGCATATGCAGGAAAACAGCGGCCCCATCACAGCGCAGGAGCTGATGATGCTGGCCCACAATGTGGATCATTGCCATGTGCTTGCAGATGTGCATTCGAACGAAGATCTCGGAAAATTCTATGTGAAAAACGGCTTTCGGGAGGATCTGGATGCCCTGCCGGACAGTGTCTATGCCCTTCTGGATTACGCCAAAATCGGCAAACAGATGCGCGAAAGTGAAGCCGGTGTATTCACGCCGCACGGCTACGTTGTCCGCACGGAGGAATTGGAGCCGCTGCCGGAGCATGAGCCACAGCGGGAAATTTCCTATATGATCCGCCTGACGCTCATGAACCACGAGAATGAGCAGAGAACATCCGTTCTGGATTTGCCTGCAACAGAACAGCGGATGCAGGAAGTCCAAAAAGAACTCGACGCACCGGAATGGTTCGACGCGCAGTTCACCGGCTGCGATGCCATCGCGCCGCAGCTGAACAGCATGCTGACCGATGTGGAAGATCTTCCGAGGATCAACGAGCTGGCAAAGTCGCTTCAAGAATTAAAAGCCAGCGGGCAGCTTACAAAATTCAAGGCTGTAGTCGGCGCGACGCAGTGCGAATCACTGGACGATGTCTTCGACCGGCTTGAAAAGCTGCCACAATACTGCTTCGAGACAAAAATTCGCGATAGCGACGCGCTGGTGCGTGATGAGCTGGAATTCGTTCTCGGCGGCAAGGATGCAGACCTGATCTACAAGCACCTGAACCGCGAAGCCTATGCCGAAGATGTCCTCAAACAGTACGGCGCGGAGATCACACCCTACGGCATGGTCAACCGCGAGGATTTCGGCCCGCTGCACGAGCCGATTCCGGAACAGCAGCAGGAGCAGACGCAGGAACCGCAGATGGGAATGTAAAAAGCGCCTGCCGCTCAAAACTGGCAGACGCTTTCGTTATTTCCGTATTTCCATCAGCCGTTCCACCGGAACGCCGAGAACCTCCGACACATCCAGAAGCAGACCGACCGTTGGCTTGCAGACGGCGGTTTCGACGCGCTGCAAATGATTGCGCGAATAGCCCGCCATCTCGGAAAGCTGATCCTGCGTCAGCCCCTGCTCCTTGCGGTACCGCATGATATTCAACCCGATCTGGATGTAATCCTTATAGTGCTTATCCATGACGCACCTCCCTGCTGCCTCTATTTTACGAGAGATGCCTATAGTATTCGTCGATATACTTTGCGCAAATACGCGGACTATGTTGTATTTTGGAGAAAATCATGGTAAAATACCACACAGAACGAGTATATACTGAAATTGTGTGGTGAAAGAGCATGATGAGCAACGAATTTGAAAAGGCGCTGGACGCTTTTCTGGAGGGAGCCGAGGCAGACGAAGCGCATCAGGCGCTCTATGACATCATCCGCGCTGCGTTCCTTGCCGGATGGCGCTCGGCGGGCGGCGATCCGCCGCAGGAGCAGAAGCTCTTTGAACTGATTCCGGGCGGGAAGCCGCTCAAACCATCTGAATAACGAAATTAACAGAAGGGCCGTTTTCCGGGTAGAGGAAAGCCGCCCTTCTTTTTTGCGCCTTTTTCCGGGAAATCGGCCCGGAAAGGACAAACATGAATGATGAAGAACTGCGCGACTATTTGAAACGCTTCTGCTTTGGGCGCGAACATCTCATTTGCAGCCGCGACCTCGTCCGGCAGAAGAACCTCCGCGAAAGCGACCTGCGGAAGAAGGTCAACCGCCTGCGGCGAAAAGCCGTTCCCATCGCCAGCAGCCGTGAAGGATACTTCTACGCCAGCAATGCGGCGGAGCTCTACTCCACCATCCGGCAGCTCAAGGAAATGCGCGCCGGTCTGGACGCGGCGATCTGCGGCTTGGAGCAGGCAATGGAAACCTTCACCGAACCCTCGGACGGGGGTGGCCGGGATCGCTAGACCGTTTATCCCTTGGATCGGCAGCAAGGAAAAGCTGATCCCGTACATCTGGCAGGTGTTCCCGTCAAACCCGAAGCTGTACTTGGAGCCGTTCGGCGGCGGTGGAGCGCTCCTACTCGGCATACAGCCGAAAATCAGCCGCATGGACATCTATAACGATTTCAACTGCGACCTTGTAAATTTGTTTCTCTGTGCAAGGGAGTGTACCATTCAGTTGGTGCAGGAGCTGAAATTCCTGCCGCTCCATTCGAGGGCCGAATTTGACCTTCTAAAAGAGTTCATGAAGCACAAGGAGCTTTTGCAGCAGCGAATTGCAGACGAGCGAAACGCCGTGATGGAGTGCTTTTCTGGTGAGGAACGGGAAGAACTCCTGCAAATCCTGCGGGAGCGAAGCTGCCTGTTCGATGTCCAGAGGGCGGCGGCATATTACAAGGTCTGCCGCGGCAGCTTCAGCGGCACGACCAGCTCGTTCGGTGTCAGGCCGAACAACCTGACGAATTTTCTTTATCTTTTTGATGATGCCTCCAAGCGGCTGCAAGATGTGATCATCGAAAACAAGGACTGTCTGGACATCATCCGGGAGCGCGACGGGCCGGACAGCCTGATCTACTGTGACCCGCCGTACTTTGATGCCGAGAGTTTATACGCTGTCGACTTTCCGAAGGAAAAGCACGAAGAATTGCACTGGATTCTCTCACAATGCAAGGGATACATCGTCGTGTCGTACAATGACTGCCCGTTCATCCGCAGTCTGTACGGCGATTTTTTTATCCTCGCGTTCCGGCGCAATAATCCCCTCTCGCAGAAGCCCGGCGCGACCTACGGCGAACTCATTATCACAAACTATGACCCGCGCCCATACATCCAGCCGCAATTCAGTATGTTCCCGGCCGAGATCGAGAACGGCGACCTTGTGTTGGTGCATGAACCCGGCTGTGGTTCACTGCGGGAAATTTATCTCAGAAGAAGGAACGAACATGAAACAGACAAAAACGATGCTCCGGCTGGAACTGGAGGCGAAGCCGGAAATGGCTGCGAAATGTCAACTGGCAGCAATGGCCCCGATGGCGGCGCTGGCAACCGGCCGGCGCAGTATCCTGTTGACCAGCCGCCAGATGAGCGCGGCGGCGGTGCTTGACACGCTGGTGATGCTGAAAAGTGCGCAGGAAACGCTGCTGACGGCTTTGGAACAGACTTGCGGAAGCTGCGACTCGCTCTGTGAGGAATATGCGCGCAGCGATGAAAATGCAGAAGCTGTCCTGCAAACCATCCCCGCAGAACTGCTGGCACGTCTGCGCAAACGCGGCCTGTGCCTGCGCCAGCTTGCGCGGCATCTCATGAAGGGCGATACCGTTTACAAAGCGGAATAAGGAGGGATTTGAAACATGGATTTTTCTAATATCGAGGTCACCATCGACCACATCGCGGACGCTGGCGCGAAGATCAAAGCCTATGCAACCGTCACCTTTGACGGGATGTTCAAGGTACACGGCGTCCGGCTGGCAGAATCCA
>ERZ857785.1300-NODE-1300-length-28513-cov-4.191475_pt1 | contig 28513 bp, 19 predicted proteins | sample MGYA00519763_ERZ857785 | MGnify/ENA primary metagenome ERZ857785 (study PRJEB31778, sample SAMEA3449365) | human gut metagenome | biome: human gut; feature: human-associated habitat; material: faeces | place: United Kingdom | collected 2010/2012 ...
GCAATGTGGTTTTACCGGTGCCGTTAGGACCCAGCAAGCCAACCTTTTCACCCTTACGCAGCACCAAATCTATATCATGCAGCAGTACATTATCGCCATAACCAACAGAAAGGTTATCCAAAATCAGCACCCGTTCAGCAGACTCCGGCGCAGGCGGCAGGCGCAGGGCAAATTCCTCATGCTGCACAGGCGCGTCCATCCGCTCCAGACGATCCAGCTGAGATTGGCGTCCACGCGCCATCTTACTTTTGATGCCCGCTTTAAAACGACGGATATAGGCTTCCGTCCGTGCGATATAATCCTGCTGCGAAGCATAAGCAGCTTCCAGTGTTGCAGTCTGGAGCTCTTTCTGCACCAGATATTTGCTGTAATTGCCTTTGAAGGAAGTCAGATGCCCGCCTTCCATTTCCAGTATCCGTGTAGCGATATTATCAAGAAACGCACGGTCATGACTGACTGCCAATAGCCCGCCCTTAAATTCCTGCAGATACTTCTCCAGCCACTCAGTCATAGCAATATCCAGATGATTTGTAGGCTCATCCAAAATCAGAAAATCAGGCTGCCGCACCAGGGCCGCCGCCAGCATCATCCTGGTTTTCTGTCCGCCGGAAAAGTGCTCCGCCGTTTTATCCCAGACCGCTTCTTCAAAACCCAGGCCAATCAAGACTCTTTTAATAAACGCTTCATAATTATATCCGTCGACATGTTCGTAACGTTTGGTCACACGGGCGTATTCCTCTAAAACCCCGTCCAGCTCCGCACCCGGTTCCAGCTGGGCAGAACGTGCTTCCAAAGCCGCCAGTTCTTCACGCATTGTCATTATCTCCGGGCAGGAGCGCAGCATAAACTGCCACAAACTGCCGGTGCCGATATTCTGAAACCCCTGCTCCACATAACCGATCTTCAAGCCGGGTTCAAAACGCACCACGCCGCCGTCAACCGTTTCCGGAGCCAAAAGACAGCGCAGCAGCGTTGTTTTGCCGCTGCCATTTACGCCTACCAGCCCAATTTTTTCACCTTTATCGATCATAAAGCTGATATCCTTAAATATTTCATTAATGCCAAAACTCCTGGCAATTTTATCTACAACAAGCTGCATTTTTTCGTCCTCTGTTTTCTTCTTCCTGAACTCTTATTTTAACAAAAAAACGGCTTGAAAGCAAAAAGACCGGCTGCCCAGGCAAACCGGTCTTACATTTTCAGCCTTCATAGCCATGCGGGTGTCCCTTATGCCATTTCCAGGCCGTACTGATAACTTCATTGACAGTACTGCACTTAGGCACCCAGCCCAGCTCGTCCCTGATCTTCTCCGAAGAAGCGATCAGCACAGCCGGATCGCCGCTGCGGCGGCTTTCTTCCACCACAGTAAAGTCTATCCCCGTAATCTTTTTAGCAGCATCGATGATCTCGCGCACGCTGAAACCATTTTCACTGCCCAGATTATACACGCGGCTCGCTCCTCCAGCCAGCAGATGCTTGAGTGCCAGAACATGTGCCGTTGCCAGGTCGCAGACATGAACATAATCACGCACACAGGTACCGTCTGCAGTAGCATAATCAGTACCATAGATGGCAACCTGCCTGCGTACGCCCTGCGCAGTTTTTAAAACCAGCGGGATCAAATGCGATTCAGGATCATGGTCTTCGCCGATATCACGGCTCGGCGAAGCTCCTGCGGCGTTAAAATAACGCAGCGCCACATAACGCATCTCATAAGCCATATCATAATCAGCCAGCATTTTTTCGATCATCAGCTTCGTGCGGCCGTAAACATTAGTCGGGTTCAGACAGCTGTCCTCTTTAATAGGAACGCTCTCAGGCTCTCCGTATACTGCCGCCGTCGACGAAAAAACGATATAATCTACGCCGGCGCCTTTCATTGCTTCCAAAAGATGCAGCGACCCCTCCACATTATTAAAATAATACTTGGAAGGATTTTCCATCGATTCGCCGACCAGACTGCTGGCAGCAAAATGAATGACCGCGTCGATCTCAAACTGGGCCATGATATGCTTCAAAAAAGCAACATCATGGATATCGCCCTCCACCAGCTGCACCTCTTCAGGCACTGCCGCCGCATGGCCTGTGGAAAGATTATCGTAAACGATCGGTGTGAAACCGTTTTTCTGCAATTCTTCAACTACATGTGAACCAATATAACCGGCACCGCCGGTAACCAGAACATTCATCATTCAATCTCCTTAGTTCTTACTGACAATAGTTTGTAAATATGCTAAAAACTTATCCTTCAGATCAGGACGCTTCAGCGCCATTTCCACCGTCGCCTCCAAAAAGCCCTGTTTATCGCCGACATCATAACGACGTCCTTCAAAATTATAAGCATACATCTTCTGCAGTTTAGCCAGCTCCTTCAATGCGTCCGTCAGCTGTATCTCATTACCGCGTCCCGGCTTGGTAGCCTCCAGGATCGGGAACACCTCGGGATTGATGATATAACGCCCCAAAACAGCCAGCCGCGAAGGCGCTTCCTCAACGCCCGGTTTCTCGACCATATCTCTGACCGTAAAGGTGCGCGGTTCGGCCGTAGGCTCGGACGCTACGATACCATAAGACGATACCTTTTCCTGCGGCACCTCCTGTACGCCCAAAACACTGGCCCCGGTTTTATCATAAACATCCATCAGCTGTTTCAGCGCCGGTACTTCACCGTCTACTACATCGTCGCCCAAAAGCACCGCAAAAGGCTCATCGCCGATAAACTGCTTCGCGCATAAAATAGCATGCCCCAATCCGCGCGGCTCTTTCTGGCGGATATAGTGGATCCGGATATCAGAGATCTTTTTGACCATCTCCAGCTCCTGCGCTTTACCGCCGGCCGCAAGGTTCAATTCCAGTTCGATACTGCGGTCAAAATGATCCTCGATAGCACGTTTGCTGCGCCCGGTAATAATCAGAATATCTTCTATTCCCGAAGCAAGCGCTTCTTCAATAATATACTGGATCGTCGGCTTATCAACGATCGGCAGCATCTCCTTCGGTGTAGCTTTAGTAGCAGGCAGAAAACGCGTGCCTAATCCGGCCGCCGGAATAACAGCCTTGCGTACTTGTTTGATTGCAGTCATCTGTATCACTCTTTCTCCACTTGAACAGGAAATAAATTTTTAGATAAACACTTACCTTGATTGCCGCCAGCACCGATCAGACGCGGGCTCTGTCAGGCTTCTTCGCCGCCGATCAGTTCCAGCAGTTCCGCTGTTTTTTCAGCCAGCAGCTTTTTATCGCCTCTGGTCTCAACATTCAGACGCATCACCGGCTCTGTATTGGAAACACGCACATTGAAACGCCATTCGGAATAATCAATGCTCAGCCCGTCCAGCTTATCGACCTGACCGCCGGGCGCATATTCAGCCTCGATCGCCGCCAGTACGGCCGCTGAATCTTCAACCTTGCGGTTGATCTCGCCGCTGCAGGGAAATTTTTCCATCCGTGCTTCGACCAGCTCCGACAAAGTTTTACCGCTGGTGCATAACAGCTCCGCCACCAACAGCCAGGGTATCATGCCGCTGTCACAGTAGGAAAAATCTTTAAAATAATGATGTGCCGACATTTCGCCGCCGTACAGCACCTCATTGGCACGCATACATTCCTTCATAAAGGCATGCCCGCTCTTGCAGCGCACAGCAACACCGCCGGCCGCATCCACAACCTCCTGCGTGTTCCAGGTCAGACGCGGGTCATACATGATCTTGGCGCCCGGCTGCTTGCGCAGAAATACCTCTGCCAGCAAACCGACTATATAATAGCCTTCAATAAATTCGGCTTTTTCATCAAACAAAAAGCAGCGGTCAAAATCGCCGTCCCAGGCCACGCCCAGATCAGCCTGATATTCGCGCACCAGTTTTGCCGTAGCCTCGCGATTTGGTACCAAAAGCGGATTAGGCACCCCGTTCGGGAAAGTCCCGTCAGGTATTTCATTGATCTTGATAAATTCAAAAGGCAGATATTTGGCCAGCTCGTTCAAGACCGGGCCGGCGCCGCCGTTCCCAGGGTTAGCCACTATCTTCAGCGGTTTCAGCGACTTGATGTCTATATATCCCAGCAAATGCTCGATATATTCCGGCATGATATCATAACGTCTTACAGCACCCTCCGTCTTGCCCGGCACCTTGACATGAGGAAAATCCTTACTGTCAACCACCATATCAGCGATCTCCATCAGTCCCGTATCGGCCGAGATCGGTCTGGCTCCTCGGCGCACGAGCTTCATCCCGTTATACTCTGCCGGATTGTGACTGGCCGTTACCATAATCCCCCCGTCAGCGTCCAGATGTGCCGTCGCGAAATAAATCATCTCCGTACCGCACTGCCCGATATCGATCACATCACTGCCGCCGTGCCGCAGCCCTTCCGTCAAAGCATCGACCAGCTCGCGCCCGCTCAAGCGTATATCATGCCCGACCACAACTTTTTCAGCTGCAAACATCGCCGCAAAAACGCGCCCTACCCGATAAGCCATCTCCGCATTGACCTCTGTCGGCACAACGCCGCGCACATCATACGCTTTAAACGCTTTCTTAGTTAATTCCATATTTCTCCGCTCCCCTATATCTTTCTGCAATTATCTGAAAACATGATAATTATTACTTTCTACCTCCACAAAAAAACTCCTGCTTAAAAAGTTATTTTTAAGCAGGAGTGCGTTACATCGCATAATTATTTTCCCTTAAAATATCCTCGGCAAATTCACCCAGATACCAGCGCGCCACTGAAAAAAACGGCTGATAATTGCCATCTTCATCCGGCAGCAGGATACTTTCCGCCAGCAGCGGCAAAAACTCCTCCAGCACCGCTCCGCCAGCCAAAGCACTGTTTATCTCGTCCTCCAGTATCCTGATCAGCGCCAGTCTCATCCGCTGCAGCCGCGGCGCGTTCAGATTCAGCTCGCGGATCGTATTGCGCGCCTTGGCCTGCAGTTTTTTCGGACAGGAACTTTCGTCAACGATCATCTTACCGGTATGCTCCTGATAACGAAACAGCCTGACTGACGCCGGTATCTTCAGTGGGTTCAGTATCCGCTCGGAAATCGGTTTCCCGCCCTTTGGTACATCACAGCTCCGGTCATTCTTCCTGCTGGAATAACGCCATTCAGGGTCCGACACATAAGGCTGGCTGCCGCCATGGCAAACACCAAGCAGATTATGCCAGTCCAGGTGATAATTGTGTTTTTCAAGCTGTGTAGCTACTTTTGGGAAGAAATGCTCCACCCTGAAATCATCAACATTGTCCTCAAACTCAGCCAGCTTGATACTGATCTCACAATACGCGCATAAACCGTGCTGATCCTGCAGCAGCTGCTGCTTTACTTCGCGGTAGCCCCTGCGGTTGCGCCGGCGGAAATGCTCCCAGGTCTCGTCCGGGAACGCCTTCACATAACTGCACAGGCGCTCGGGTGTAGCCGGAGATTTGTACACCCGTTTCATTTTTTCTTCCTCCTGAAAGACTTCATCCTGATTTCCGTATCAGCACGGACCAAAGCCGGTTCACACCCTTTAGACCATTCGTCCAGACGTTTGCGCAGCTCCCTGGCCTCGTCCGTATCCCATTTATCCTCGCTCACAAGCATCAGATACCTGTACAGGTCCTTCACGATCGGCAATGCCTGCGGGCGCGTGTCGACATTCTGAATATCCTTGAGCAGCTGAAAGCTTTCAGCGCCTAAAGAAAAGGCAGGTTTATCGATATTGATCAGATTATTGTCCCAGCGCAGGATACGGATAGCCTCAGCCGGAACCGTGCTCAGAACCTGCGGACTGTGAGTCGTCACAATAAACTGTACGTTGGGAAACGCCTTCCGCACATCATACACTACCGCCTGCTGCCAGGAAGGATGCAAATGCATATCGACTTCGTCGATCAGTACGATGCCCGGCGTTTCAAGAGCCGCCATGGCTCCAAGGTCAGGGTTCAGCCGCACCATCCGGTACGCAAGATCTGCCGCCATACTGATCACGCTGCGGGTACCGTCACTCAAAGCCTCCAGCGGCAATACACCCATCGTTTCATGCATAATGATCAGATTTTGAAAAGCAAAGCTGTAATCTATATCCGTCCAGCCCATACTGCCGATACAGGTAATGATCGCCTGACGCACAGCCTTCAGCACTTCCGTATACGGATTCTTTTCATCCTTTTTACCGCTCTCGGCCAGATAACGGTCAAATTCCATCGCGCTCATCGCCGCATATTTGAACCACTGCCCAAAAGTATTATATGATGACGAAGGCTCCATACAATCGACGTAGCCGCTGCCGCGCTCCAAACTGATATCCTTGCGCAGCTCGAACAGCTTATTATCCTTCCACATCCTGCTGGTACCATAATAAGCCATGACCGGCAAAATTATTTTACTGTCGTTGACCTCCCGCAGCGCCTTGACCATATGCCGCCCATACTCGCTCAAAGCCTTCGCATTCAGGATCGTCGTCCGCCCCCCGGCCGCCTTCAATTCTCTTTTCCATGTGATCTTTTCGCCGTCAACAACGCCTTCTGCCCCGATCACAACGGGATACTGGCTTTTCATCCGCAGCACATGCTCCAAAGTCCTGCCTACAGTATCTTTGGTCTGGCGTACGTCCGTATCACTGATCTGGTTGGCCTTAACACCGTCAAAGCACGCCAGATAAGGCCCTAAAGCTACAGCGACCGCATCTAGAATAGCTGTTTTGCCCTTACCGTTTTCAGCTACGATAACAGTCAGTTCTTTGTTGAAATCTATCTCAAAATTATCATAACAGCGGTAATTCTGCAAACATAAGCGACTGATATACATAGTACACCTCCAGAAGTATATTTTCTTTTATTATACCTTTTTTCAGCCGAATATGGAAATTTCTCTGCATTCTTTGTATAATAGATATATTATTTGAGAGTGAGAAGGTTTTAAAATGAATATTTTTCTCGTGATCGCTTTAGCAATGCTGCTGATCATCATCCTGCTGCGCCGCCACATCCCCATCGGTCCGGCGATCCTGGCAGGCGGCCTGCTGATCTGGGCTTTAGTAGCCCCTCAGTTCCATTATCTGGTCAGCGCCTTCACCACCACGCTTACCATGCAGCGCACCTACGACCTGATCCTGGCGCTCTATTTTGTCATGTGCCTGGAAATCGAGCTGCGTACCAGCGGCGCTTTAGACGGAATGATCCGCGCCCTGCAGCGCTTATTTGCCAGCGAAAAATTTACACTGGCCATTATGCCAGCTTTTCTCGGCCTGCTGCCTTCGCTGGGCGGCGCACGTTTTTCTGCGCCCATCGTCGAAGCGGCCAGCCGCAATACAGACCTTACCAAAGAACATAAAGCCGCCATCAATTTCTGGTTCCGGCATATCTTTGAATTTTCCAGTCCCATCATACCCGGCATGATCATGGCCTGCAGCATCGCCGGCGTTGCCTTCAGCGACTTTATCGCCCACCTGTGCTGGCTGACCCTGCTGGCATTTGCCCTGGGCTGGCTGGTGCTCATCCGGCCGCTGGATATGCCCGCTAACAGCAATGTAGATGTCGATCCGGCCGAACGCCGTCAGGACATTATGAACCTGGTACTGTCGCTTTCCCCGGTCGTAATCAACTTCATGCTGGTAGTTTTCTGCGACCTTAACGCCTCCACCGCTATGGCTCTGGTCACCTTCGCCATGATCCCGGTCCTGCGTATGACAAGCCGCGTCCTGAACATCAAAGAAGTTTTTACCGGCGCCTGCGACTGGAAAATGCTGATGAACGTTTTGTGCATCCTCTATTTTATCCAGATCCTGACCGATACCAACGTTCTGCATACCATCGTGGAAGATTTTAAAGCCTCACCGCTGCCCGTACCTGTCATTATCGCAGCTATCTCCTTTATTATCGGCATCCTGACAGGTCTGTCACAGGGTCATGTAGCGATCGTTATGCCCATCGTAGCAGCCCTGTCGCCCGGTGACCTGAACCTGGCAGGCGTGGCCATGGCCTTCGGCGTAGCCGGACAAATGCTGACGCCGACCCATATGTGTTTTATCGTCACCCTGGATTATTTTAAAGCCGACTTCTTCAAGACCCTCAAACCGATGTTTATTTTAGAAGTCATGCTGCTGACAGTATTCAGCATCTATACCTGGCTCACCTGGTAACAGACCTTATCTATATAAAAAGGCCGGACTTAACAGTCCGGCCTTTTTTATTGGGTTTTATTGATTTTTATTTCTGTACCGCCTTTACTTCCAACGGTACAAAAACGAATTCGCTCAGCTTACCGTTTTTATCGAAACCATATACCGCGCGCACAGCCTGCTGCCTGCTGAAGCCTACAAGATACGTCAGGCGGTCGCCCTGGTCGAACCGCTCATAAACCGCAAAACGCACCGATTTCTGAATACCGAACTGTTCCTTCAGCTGCTTTTGCAAAGCGGCAAAATTAGCCGCCGTCATCTTCTCTGCCAGCTCCGGCACCATATCTACCTGCAGCTGCGTTACAGCCGCAGCATCGCCGCTGAGTACTGCCATAAACTTATCGGCCACCTTCTGCTGCCTGTTCAAGTCACTGCCATCTCCTGCCGCATAACACATACCACTCACCACCATCATCAAAGTTAATATCAATAAGATTACTGTCTTTTTCATTACCATCCAACCCCCAACATTTATTCTTCAGCCTCAGCTTGTTCAGGCTGCTGCCTGTCAGCAGTTTCTTCTATATATTTTTCTTTCAGCTGCGTATAATCAGCAGCCAGTTTCTCATAAGCAACATCACGCTTTTCATTATCAGCCTGCAAACGCCTGTTATCCTGCTCCAAAGCCGCCAGACGCTCCAGCACCCTGTTCAGTGTTTCCTGCTCAACGCCAGCAGCTTTGGCCGCTTCCTTCGCCCTGCGCTCTGCTTCCGGCAGCCTGTCCAGCGCTATGCTGATACCCATATTCATCATATGCTTGCTGCTGGTCGTCGATGCCCCGATACTCAGCATCGTCCGTTTGTCAGGGCGATAGAACCCGCCTACTGCCAGCGCCTGCTTGCCCTCATAACTGCCCATCGCCATTGCGAAATCCGCACGGCTGTTGGCGTTTTCAGGCTGCGGATGCAGACCTGCCAAAGCGGCGCTCAGTGCGCCCACTTCCTTGATCTCGACTCCCATACGGCTGACCCTGCCGTCCAGCTCTCGCATATCACTCTGCATACCTTCAATGGCGCTGCCTACTTCTATCGTGCTGCCGTCCTCGCGTTTCAAGGTCACTTCGCCGCTGCCGATCGTGGTGCCGCTGGTCTTGGTGACTTCTTTCTCGTTGCCGTCAGCGTCTTTTTCCGTAGTCGTCGTTGTTTTGCTGACGCTGATACTGTCGCCGGTCATCGTGGTCGTGCCGCTGGTGTCTTTAGTAACCTTTCCGTCTTTGTCAGTTACCTTATTGCTCGTGCTCAGCGTCATACCTTTTTCATTCGTGCCGAAGCTGCTTTCCTTCACCGTCACATTGTCTTTGCTGTCGGTCGTGGTCCTGCTGGTCGTCACGCTGGTACCGCCTGCCGAGGTATTATTGACGGTCTTGGTGCTTTCCTTACCGTCAGCCGAGGTTTTCTCAGCCGCCTGTGTCGTTCCGTTCACAGCGCTGGTCTTAAAGTCATTGGTCACTGTATTCCCGTCGGCATCAGTACCGCTCAAATGGTTGTCTACGGCGTCAGTCTGGCCGATAGTACCTCCGGCTACAGTTACCTTATTACCGTCTACGTATAACTCGTCCGTATCTATCCTGCCGGTAGTCACCTTATTGCCCTGGATCGTAGTATCCAGCTGGCTGCCTGTGCCGTAAGCCGTATCACCGCTGTGGGTAAATTTGGCGCCGTCTGCCGAGGTATTGCTGAAACCGTAGTCTCCAGCTTTGCTGCTCAGGTTGCCGTTAGGGGCAACGCTGAATTTGGCTGTGCTGGTATCGCTGCTGCTGCTGACGCCGATATACAGTCCTTTATCCGTAATAAAGCCGTCGGTGTCGTTGACGACCGAGCTGTTTTTACCAACGTGGATACCATCTTCATTGATCTTGACCTGATTCTTTTCGCCCTCGGCCACCAGAATACCGTCTTTACTGATAACTGTTTTATTCTTTTCACCATCAGCGACAACGATCGAATCGCTGGCATTGACTTTATTAGTGTCAATACCGTCAGTAGTGATACTGGTATTGCCTTCGATGTTAGTAGTATCCCTGTCAGGCTTGTGGATGCCGCTGGTATTGGCACTGCTGCCACCGCCGCCCGTACCGCCGCCTCCTGTGCCGTTGTCTTCCAGCGATTTTACCCGCTGATCCAGCCAGCCAACGTCCACTCCGTCCACTTTACCGCCGCTCAGGCTCACGCCGCCGATTTTACCATCACTGCCAAAAACAACGCCGTTGATACTGCTGACGCCTGTCACTGCGCCTGCGGCAAAATTTACGCCGCCGAGAGCAGCCGTCGCCGCTTCCAGGTTCGCTGTTTTCAAGCCGTCTTTAGTAAAACTGGTTGTGTCTTCGATTATTGTTTTGCCACTGTTTTCTACAACGTCAGTGCGTTTGATGCCGCCCATGTCGGCGGTAGCCACGCCATCCTGTTCCAGGCTGTCCAGACGTTCCGACAATGCTTTGATACTGACGCCGCCTACACTCAAACCGTCAGTTGCGTTGCCGCTGATAGCGACGCCGTTCAGATTGTCCGCCGTTACCGAGCCTGTTACCAGACTGGTGTGATCGATATGCGTACCGTCAGCATCGGCATATAAAGCAATGCCGCCGGCCGCTTTTTTACCTACGTGGATACCGCTGGCATCTACTGTGACCTGCTTATCAGTGCCCTCACCGAAAATAATCGCATCATCTGTGATTTGAGTATGGGTTTTAGCACCCTCATTGCCAATAACCACGCTGCCGCTGAACTTACTGCTTCCGGAAGCAGTATCATAACTCAGCCCTGCCGTTTTGCCAGTCACTTCATCCAGACCGCTTTGAATATCTGTTACGGTCGCGCTGGTCGCCAGATCCTTCGTTGCTTCAACGATCTTCTCATTGATTTCGGTTTGCGTATACGCGTCAGCAATGCCGTAACCGGCCAGCGTAGTCGCTTTATCTGCCTTGCCGCTTTGCAGCTCCGTAACATCTTTTACCAGACCGCCATCAGCGTCACCAACTGTTGTTTTTAAAGTATCGACGTCACCTGCTTTAGCAAAGGCCGTATCCGCCGCTGCTTTGCTGTAAACGCTGTCGCTCTTAGCGTAATCAGCAAGTTTGGTGTCTACTGCTGTAGTAGTTGCGTAATCAGCGAACTTCGTATTCATATCTGTAGTAGTCGTATAATCAGCCAGCGCTGTTTTAGCAGCATATTTATCAGAAAGTTTTTGGCTTCCTTCTACAAATTCACCTGCTTTTACCGTACCGCTGGCAGTTACGGCATTAGTAGTGATGCCGCTGCTGCTGATCGCCGTATTGGTTTCGATAGTAGTCGTTGCCGTATCCTGATTCCGTCCGATGCCTTTGGTATTATCGGTAACTACATCACCATTGCTCAGCGCCGTCAGGTCGATGCCGCCTACCATTACTTTCGATTCGTCTTTTTTGATCTCTATACCGTTGACAGTTTTAGCCGTTAAAGCGCCGTCATTGCCAAAGCCGAAGCCTGTTGCGCCGACTTTAAACTCTCCTGCCGTCAGTACAGTCGCCGTCACGCCGCCAGTAAAGGTGGTAGTATTCTTGCCAGCGTCATAACTCATACCTGTAGCGGCTGTTTCCAAGGCTGCCGCTCTGTCGCTCAAAGCCGTATCTGCTGCCTGATAAGCGCTTTCAAGCGCTGTTTTAGCTGTGCCGATATCTGCCGTTACCTGCGTTTTAGTTGCCATATCGGCAGTTGCCGCAGTTATTTTTTCATCAGCAGCAGTTTTTGTATAAGCATCAGTAATGCCGTATCCTGTAAGCGTGGTAGCCGCATCCGCTTTTTTGCCTATCGCCGTTGTCAGCTCTGTTTTAGCAGTATCAATAGCGGCGGTTGTTTCAGTTTTTGTATAAGCGTCGGTAATACCATAACCTGTAAGCGTAGTCGCTTTATCTGCCTTACCTGCAACCGTCGTATTGGTCGCGTTCAGCTGCTTGCCTGTTACAGCTTCCGTACTGACAGCACTCAAAGCCGCGTCCGTCAGTCCGCTCACTTTGCCGCCGCTCACTGTTACAGCTCCTACAGTTACTTTACTGGCCGTCAGTCCTGCTGTCGTCAGTTTATTATTACCGTCTACCGTCAGACTGCCATTATTCAAACTGCTGCTGCCCACTGCAAAACCCGTATTCTGCACTGTAGCTGCGCCCACCGTCAGCTTGCCGTTTTCCAGCGTTGTAGCTGTCGCACCGCTGACCGTTGCTTTATTCGTTGTTATACCGCTGCTGCTGATCGCCGTATTGGTTTCGATAGTAGTCGTTGCCGTACCTGTCGTATCACGTTTGATACCTGCCGTATCAGCAGTGCCAACGCCGTCAGCACTGATGCTGTCAACAGTAGTTTTCAGCGCGCTCACATCCACGCCGCCCACTTTATAGTGATTGTCGGCGCCTTTTTCCAATGTCACGCCGTTGAAGCTGTTATTGGTTATCGCAGCACCGTTAAATACGCTGGTGCCGCTGATACCTGCCGCCGCAACTGTCACGCCGTTATAAGTACCGGCATTGGATAGGTTACGGCTGGCGTCGATAGCAATATCGTCAATGCTGGAAACTCCTGTCATAACCCCCGCAGAAGCAAAGCCAACGCCGCCCAAAGTCGCCGCCGTACTGGTAATATTCGCCATCCCCGTCAGGTTATCGCCGGCAGTATTGAATTTTGCAGTCTTTGTTTCCAAAGCTGCTGACCTGCTGCCTAAAGCAGTATCTGCTGCCTGATAAGCGCTTTCAAGCGCTGTTTTAGCTGTGCCGATATCTGCCGTTACCTGCGTTTTAGTTGCCATATCGGCAGTTGCCGCAGTTATTTTTGCATCAGCAGCAGTCTTTGTATAAGCGTCGGTAATGCCGTAACCTGTAAGCGTAGTTGCTTTATCTGCCTTTTTACCTATCGCCGTATCGGTTTCAGTCTTTGTATAGGCATCGGTAATGCCATAGCCTGTAAGTGTAGTCGCTGCATCCGCTTTGCCTGCAACGTCGGTCTGCATTTTCGTTACGTCGACGCCGCCCACTTTATAGTGACTGCTGGCGTCTTTTTCCAGCGTCACACCGTTAAAGCTGTTGCTGGTGATAGCCGCGCCGTTGACTTTGCCGTCCGTACTAAGCGTTACGCCGTTGAAACCAGTTCCTTTTATCGTTGCACCATTGACAGTTTTGGCGGTCACAGCGCCTTCTTTATCGACTGCAAAACCCGTACTGCTGAACGGTGTATTAGTCTTGCCGATCACGGCATTGCCGCCCACGGTCAGCCCCGTGCTGGCATCCGTGCCGCTGACGGTTACACCGTCGATACCTGTGACGCCTGTCAAAGCGCCGTGCATATCGATGTCGGCAACATTTGTCAGGCTGCGGAACAGGTCGTCTGTAAATTTGCTGTAATCTGCATAGTTGGTATCGCCAGCCTTATGACCAAAGGATACCTGATTGTCCTCTGTCGTCCCGCTATATGCACCAATAGCAACAGCGTTGTGTCTAACTGACTGCGCAGCATACCCCAAAGCAGTACTATCATAACTAGCATAAGCATTGCTACCAATTGCTACACCATTGTCGCTATCCGACGATGCTCTATAACCGATAGCGACAATATTGTCGGCCGTTTCCGCAGAACCGCCGATTGCTACATTGTAGTTTCCATCCGTAACCCAACCGTTAATAGCAATACTTCCTATACCACCGGCAAAAGACCCTTCACGCTGATTAGCATAATAACCGATAGCAAGTGCGCCATCACCCGCCACACTTGTGCCATTACCTATGACAAGGGCATTTTTACAAATTGTTTCTGATGAGTAACGAGACGTAAAAGCAGCCCCGGTGCCAATAGCCAGACTTTTGTTAGTCACATCTTCATTCATAGCTGCCAGCCCACTACCGTTAATAGTACTAACGCCTGTCAAAGCGCCGTTTTTCATGTCGATTTTATTTAAACCTGTCAGCGCTCCAGTCATAGCGATATCGGTTACGCCTGTCAGCGCTCCATGCATTTCAATATCGGCAACATTCACCAGACTGCGGAACAGGTCGTCATCATAAATTATGCCATCACCACCCCAGCCTGAGTCTCCTACTTTATGACCAAAGCTGACCTGATTATTAGCATCACTCGTGCTGTTACTGCCAATAGCAATACCGTTAGTATATCCCGAATTCGCGTTATCGCCAATGGCGATACCATAATCTCCCTCAGCTGTCGTGTGATACCCCAAAACAATGGCATTGCTGGCATTAGAAGACTCCGCTTCATAACCAATAGCAATACCATTTTCGCCAGCCCTTGAGCCATTACCAAAAGCACTGCCATTTTTTCCAGCCCCTGAGCTCGCACCAAAAGCACTGCCATTTTCATCAGCATCCGCACCGTAACCAAAAGCACTACCATAGTCTTTGGCTTCAGCATAGGCACCAAAAGCAGCACTACCTTCACCAGAATAAAAACTACCATCAGACAGTCCGCTTTGACCAAACAACATGCTATTCTTCTCTGTATCGATCCATAATCCAGCGCCATCGATTTTTGTTATGCCAGTCAGCTCACCCATATCATTTGTTTTGAATCTGCCCCATTGATATTCAGTCCATGTTCCGCCCAAGCTGATAGTGCCTGCCATATCGATATTGGCAATACCCGCCAGGCTGCGGCGAGCAAACCAGTCATTTTTCATAGGATTCCATTGACCGAAAGACACCTGATTATCAGCTGTTGTACCACTGCCAAAGCCGATAGCAACGCTGTTGACATTTGATGCATCAGCCTCGTAGCCTATTGCAGTACTATGATTTGCGGTAGCTTTGGCTTCAGTACCAATAGCAACGCTCATCTCTCCGGTGGCTTCAACACCACCCCCAATCGCAATGCTAAAAGATTCATTTGCCTTCGTATCAGAATCGCCTATTGCCAGATAGCGCAAATCATAATCATCCATATTACCTTTAATAAAAACACTGTTGATACTGTAGACACCTGTCAGAAAACCATCCATCTCAATACTACTGATACCTGCCAGGCTGCGGCGGTTCGTCCAGGTGACTACTTCCTTTCCATCGACGGTTGTAACTGTGCCTGTACCGAAGGATACCTGATTGGCAGCTGTTGTAGCACTATAGGAACCGACAGCGACGCTGCCAGTATGTTCTGCTGCAACAACAGCAGCTCTACCAATACCAGTACCATTTTCTGCATAAATCTTACTGCCGGAACCAAGAGCAACAGAAGTAACCCCTTCTGCCACAGTTGCATTACCGACAGCAACACTAGACATTCCAGCAGTACTACTCTTATACCCAATTGCAATACCATTACTCATTGCTGTTACCGAGGCTTTATAACCGATAACAACAGCATTATTACCTGCAAGCGTAGCTTCCATACCCAAAAGAACACCATACTTATTTGTATCCAAAAGGCTGGTACCAATAGCTATCATATTTGTTGTACTATTAACATAAATAGCTGCACCGTTGATACTGGTGACGCCTGTCAAGGCACCGTCAACAGCCGTATCAACCAGCGGCATGACGCCGTAGTCGCTGCCTGCGGCTGAGCGCGTACTGTAGCCGATGACCGGCACAACGACGGTTTCTTCTTCCTCTGCGTCCGCTTCACCGCCGGTTTCGCTGTCCGCTGCTTTTGCGTCCTTTGTTTCTTTTGCTTCTTTTGATTCCCCGGCCGCCGACGTTTCCGTCTGCACTGACGCTTCCGCCGCCCACAGCGGCGGCGCAGACCACATCTGCACACTGATCGCCAGCAGTACTGCCGCCACCAGCCTTTTGGCACGTATCTCCCTTTTACTCACTTCGTCCATCTCCCTTGCTTTCCCATCAGTCCTGTTTTGCCTTTACTTTTTTTTACCCAGCAGCTGCAGCAATTTTATGATCAGCACCAAATCTTCTTCGCTGTAGGGCAAATCGCCTCCCTGCCCGCGCAAATGCTCGGGAGGGCGAAAAAAAATCATCCAGCCGGCAGCCAAAAACATCAGCCATTTTTGCCATCAGGCGCAGATTGATCTGCACGCGCCCGCTTTCGATATTACTCATATGCGTCTGGCTGACGCCGATCAGTTCGGCCAGATATCTCTGCGGGATATGTTTGCGGGTCCGCAGCATTTTGATGGCGACACCGATTTTAGTAAAATCGACTTCCGAGTACATCGTTCACCTCCATGACAACATTTTTTAATTTTTACAAATTTTACTAAACTATATTCATTGTTTTTGAGGCATTTAGCTAAATTTATTTGTTATAGCTATATCTTTCGTTATTATAGCACTTGTGTACCCCCCCACAAGACGCGCGAGGGATATTTTGCACAATTTACCCCCGCGCCGCGATACAAATGGCGCCGCCAAGCCTTTGTAAACGGCTTGACGTCTTGGTTTCAAAGGTTGGGCAAGCGGCGGAAAAATTTTTTCGAAAAATTTTCCCAGTCTCTGCTTTACGGCCCTTAAAGGAGGTATCTTACTTTTGCTGTTTTGCCAAACGCGGCAAAAGCTCTTTCTGCCAAGACCCGATATCTAATTTTTCCTGCTTATCCTGCACCCCAACGGCCAGCCGCAAAAAAATTTAGCCCCTATCTTAGAGATAGGGGCTAACAGGCTGGAAGGGATATTTTACTATTTACTTTTTTAAAAAACAGGCGTACACTAGCAACTGTTATGCATAACGCTTTACAGTATGGCCTGCCATCATAAAACCAAAGGATTTGATCATCATAAAAAATATTAACACTCCAAACAATACAAACGACCAGACACCTCCCAGCCGCCTGCAGCTGCTGATAACCGCCGCACAAAGCGGCGACAGACAGGCACTGCTGCAGCTATGCGAAGATTTCAGCCCGCTTTTAAAAAGCGAGGCCCACCGCGAAATGTTTTACCGGTCGCTGGGTAAAGATGCCGAAGGTATCGCCGTGCTGGCCCTGATCGAACTGATTTTGAAATATGACGGCGCCGATTTTGCCAACTGGCCTGGGCTGGCGCGCTGTAAGGTGCATTTTGCCCTTTTTGACGCCATGCAGAAGCAGGGTCAGATCTGGGAAAACGAAGCGCAGGTAGATACTGAAAGCGCCGCCGGGACCGAACTGCTGGAGGCCTGCCGTGATGCTGACGGCAGCCTGGACGAGCTGGCCCGGCTTTTACTGTCGCTGGATCTGCAGGAAGCTCTGCGTCAGCTGAACCCCGCCCAGCGGCAGGTGATGATGCTGCTGTTCGCACAGGAGCTGAAACCTTCCGAAGCAGCAAAACGTTTAGGCTGCAGTGTACGCAATGTCACCAAGCACCGATTAAAAGCACTGGACAAACTGCGCGGGCTGCTATAAAAATACAAAAGGACTGCCGTTTGGCAGTCCTTTTTTTACGCCGTTTTATTTAGCGGCTTCTTTATTTTCTTCTTTTTGCGGCAGAGCAATACCGAAATCACCTAATAAAGGTTTTTCGTTTTTGACTGCAAACAGGAAGCTCATCATTGCTTCGGGCTGTTTGGCAAATTTCATGCTGTATCTTAAAATATCAGCATCGGCGCCTTTTTCTATCACTACTAAACGTTTTTCACTGACAGCGCCAAAGTTTTTATCCATCTGCTCTTTGAAATTTTTAAAAACTTCTTCTGTAAAGTCTTTTTTCATACCGTCAGTCATCATGGAAGTTACGGCAGAATAATTGGAAGCTGCCAAAAACTTGTTGACCATGGCTTCTTCAGCGTCAAGCACTTTACCGTTGCTGGCACTGCAGATAGCACTGAAACCAAGCACTAAGACCATTGTCAGCATTAAAAGAATTTTTTTCATTAATAATTACCTCCGGCTCTCTTTGAATATTAGGGTCAATTTGATTCTTTACTATTATACATCTACCTTGGTATAGCTTCAAGGAAAGTTTTGTGATTCTACAAAAATCTCACAAAGAAAAAACTTTTTTGTAAATTTTTTCTTTGAAAGCTTGACTTGAAGTTAACTTAAAGTATTAAAATATGATAAAATAATATCAGGCTGCTGAAGCAGCCGCCGGCAGTTGAAGCTGCCCTCATTCTTATTTGAACAACAGTATTATTGATACAGCTATGAAGGCTTAAGCTGCTCCTGAAAGGGCGGTTTACTTTGCATAGCTGTTTTTATTTTCAGAAAGGATGCCTGACACGATGAATGTTTATATCAAACACCGTTTTCTGCTTTTGCTGCCGGTGCTGCTGGGCATCACTTTTTTTACGTTTGTGCTGATGCAGCTGCCGGCAGACGATACGGTCGATATGATGTATAAGGCCTCCGGGGCGGTATCGGAAACGGTCAAAGCAGCGGCCCGTGCCGAGCTGGGACTCGACCGTCCGCTGCTGGTACGTTATCTGGACTGGCTGCTGGCTGTCTGCAGCGGCGATATGGGACGTTCGTATATTTCAGGCACGCCTGTAACAGCGCTTTTTGTGGCTAAGCTGCAGCCTACGCTTTATTTGACGGCGCTGGCCCTGCTGCTTACCGCCTGCATTTCTGTGCCGCTGGGTATCGCGGCAGCGCTGAGGCATAACCGCTGCTGCGATCATCTGATTCGCTGCTGCGCGTTTCTGGGCAATTCACTGCCGGGATTTTTTATTGCTTTGCTGCTGCTTTACTGCTTTGCATTAAAACTGAACTTTTTTACCGTCCTCGGCGGCTCAGGGTTCGGCGGTCTGCTGCTGCCGGCGCTGGCGCTGGCAATTCCCATGTCTGCCAAGTATATCCGGCATATCCGCAGTAATATCCTGGAGGAGATCAACAGGGATTATGTTGCCGGCGCTCTTGTACGCGGCATTCCCAAAGCAACTGTTTTTCGCAGGTTCATCCTGCGTTCTCTTGGCAGTACGCTCATTACTTTATTCTCCTTGTCGGTAGGCTCGCTGTTAGGCGGAACTGCAATTATTGAAATGATTTTTATGATCGACGGGATCGGCAAAATGGCAATGGACGCTATTTTGATGCGCGATTACCCGGTCGTGCAGGCTTACGTGGTCTGGACCGCGTTCATTTTTACCTGTGTCAATCTTGTCACCGATCTGCTGCTGCATCAGCTGGAGCCGCAGGCACGGCAATTTACTAAAGGCGGTGGATGGTGATGCCCAAAAATATACTGCCGCACGGCCTGCATAAGACCTGCTGGCTGCTTCTGCTGACAGTGCTGCTGTTTCTGATCACGCTCAGCGCGCCTTACTGGGTACCGCACGATCCTTATCTGCAAAACCTTGACCTGGCTTTGCAGGCTCCCAGCGCCGAATATCCCTTTGGGACTGACCGTTACGGACGCTGCGTTTTTTCGCGTGTGCTGGTCGGCGGGCAAAGCTCCATTTTTTCTGCGCTGGCTTTAGTGGGGATCATTTTTACTACCGGTACTGCCGCCGGGCTCTGGAGCGGTTACTATGGCGGGAAGCTGGATAATTTTATCATGCGTCTGTCCGATATTTTTTTAGCGTTTCCCGGCCTTGTTTTTGCCATTGCTGTTGCCAGTATCCTGGGCGGCGGTATGACAAACGCTGTTTTGGCGCTGGCCGTCATCTCGTGGCCCAAATATGCACGCCTGGCCCGCAGTCAGGCGCTGACTGTCCGGCAGCAGCCATATATCGAGGCGGCACGTTTGAGCGGCTGCAGTGACACGGAAATAATTTTCCGGCATCTCCTCCCTTCTATTTTAAGTCCGCTGCTGGTAATGTCGGCACTTGATCTTGGCACGATGCTGATGGAACTTGCCGGCCTGTCTTTTCTGGGTCTGGGGGCCCAGCCGCCGGCAGCCGAGTGGGGTTCGATGATGAGCAGCAGCCGCAGTATGCTGCAGACGGCGCCGTGGGTGATCCTGGCACCCGGTGCGGCGATTTTTGTGACGGTCAGTCTGTTCAATCTTTTAGGTGACAGCTTACGTGATCAGCTTGACCCTAAATTCAATCCTAAATAATTTTATGCGAGGGGTATTGCTATTATGATGAAACTTTCTTTACTGGGCAGCGGTCTGCTGCTTACCGCTTTACTGCTCAACGGCTGCGGCCCTTCCGCAGCTCCTGACAAGGCGGGAGAATCTGTCTTCCGCTACGGCACCACAGCTTACGGTGTGGCTATGGAGAACGCCGGTATGGACCCGCACGAATCCTATAAGGGCTGGTCAACACTGCGCTACGGCGTCGGCGAAACGCTGTTCCGCTTTAATGAAGCAATGCAGCCGCAGCCCTGGCTGGCAACAGGCTACGAATTTCTTGATGATCATACTGTTAAAATCACTTTACGCGACGACGTAAATTTCAGCAGCGGCGCCAGACTTACCGGAGCCGCCGTGAAAGCCTGCCTTGAGGATCTGGTAAAGCGCCATAAACGGGCTGCCGACGACTTAAAACTGGCTTCAATCACTGCTGACGGACAAACCGTTACGATAAAGTCTCAGGAAAAAGCGCCGGCGCTGATCAATTATTTATGCGATCCTTACGGCTGCATCATCGATATGCAGCGTGGCACTGCCGACGATGTCAAAATCTCGGGCACCGGCCCGTATATCGTCCAAAGCCTGACGCCTACGGAAATAGTTTTGACTAAAAATCCGGCGTACTGGGGCGGCAGGGTGAAAACAGATAAAGTTATCGTCCGCAGTATTCCCGACGGCGATACTTTGACGATGGCGCTGCAGAACGGCGAGATCGATGCCACACAGGGCCTGCCCTATGCCAGTCTGCCTTTATTTACCGGCAATGCAAAATTTAAGGTTGCTTCCGCCAATACTTCCAGAGTTTTTCAGGCCTGCCTGAATTTTACGACGCCGGTATTACAGGAGCCTGCTGTTAGAAAGGCAATAGCTATGGCTATCGACAAGGATAAATTTACCAGCGTGCTTTTGAATGGCAATGGTACGCCGGCTGTCGGTCCCTTCCCTGCCAATATGCCCTGCGGCGGCGATGCCGTGCATACGGACGCTTATAACGCCGAACAGGCAAAAAAACTGCTGCGGGAAGCCGGCTGGACCGACACTGACGGCAACGGCTACGTTGATAAAAACGGTCAGGACCTTACCGTCCGCTGGCTCACCTATACTTCCCGGCAGGAGCTGCCTTTGCTGGCCGAAGCGGCCCAGGCTTTTCTAAAGGAGGTCGGTATCAGGGCCGAAGTCAACGCGACAGATAATTATAACGATTTCCTGAAACGCGGGGATTGGGATATTTATGCCAAGGCTTTTGTGGCTGCGCCTACAGGCGACCCGCAGTATTATTTTACGACCCATGTACTGGACAGTTCTTCCTATAATTCCGGCCACTACCATAATGAACGGGTCGAAGAACTGACCCGGCAGCTGCGCGGCGAATTTGACCCGGCAGCACGCAGCAGGCTGGCAGTCCAGATCAGCCAGCAGCTTTTAGACGATAACGCATTTATCTATGCTTCGCATCTGAAAATGTCCTTTGTGATGAAAAGCAACATCAAGGGCTTTACAGCCCATCCTTCCGATTATTACGAAATCACCTCCGACCTTGAGGTCTAAGGGGTTCAACTATGAACAAACAGCAGCCATTACTGCAAATAAATAACCTGAGCCTTGCCTATGGGGCTAAAGAAATTTTAAAAGCTGTGCAGCTTACTGTCTGCCCGGGAGAGATCCTGGGCATCGTCGGCAGCTCCGGCGGCGGCAAAAGCACTCTATTAAAAACGCTGACCGGCCTTTTACCTGCTAACGCTGTCATTACCGGCGGCGAGATCCTCTGGCAGGGGCACAGCCTGCTCATCGGCGGCCGTCTGAACAGCAGCGGTCTGCTCGGCAGGAAGCTGTCCATGATTTTTCAGGACCCTACAGCATCTTTATATCCCCTGCAGACGATCGGCTCGCAAATCTGCACTATGCTGCAGGCACAAGGACAGTTCGATAAGGCCGCCAGCCTGCAGTCTGCCGCGCAGGTGCTTGCCGGGCTCGATTTTTCTAAGCCTCAGGCCATTTTAAACAGCTATCCGTTTCAGCTTTCGGGCGGCATGAACCAGCGGGTCTGTATCGCTATGGCACTTTTGCTGAAGCCGGAGCTGTTACTGGCAGACGAACCGACCTCTGGACTTGATTTGCTGACGCAGCAGAAAATATTACGGCACCTGCTGCAGCTAAAAACAGATCACCATACTGCGTTGATCGTTGTTTCACATAACATCAGCGCTTTGGCTCAGATAGCTGATACGATCGCCGTACTGCGGCAGGGAGAAATCATCGAAAGCGGTCCGGCGCAAACAATACTCAACCGGCCGCAGCATGATTATACCCGTAAGCTGATCGAGGCTATACCGCATTTCAGAAAGGAATTTCTTTTATGAGCGCCCTGTTAGAGGCAGCCAGCCTCAGTAAAACTTTCTTCAGTGAACATAACGCGCTGCCTGCTGTCTGCAATGTCAGCTTTAGTGTTGCCCCCGGCGAATGTCTGGGGCTGGCTGGGGCAAGCGGCTGCGGCAAAAGCACCCTGGCACGTCTGCTTATGGGACTGACGCCGGCCGACAGCGGTACGGTCAGCTTCAATGGCCAGCCGCTGGACTTTGCCGATGCCGCACTGCGAAAAAATTATTACAGTCAGGTCCAGCTGGTTTTTCAAAATGCCGCTGCGGCTTTTCACCCCCGCAAAAGCATCGGCAGCTCGATCATGCTGCCAATGCTGAATTACGGCTGTACTAAGGCTGCGGCCCAGGAAAGATCGATCGCTTTACTGCTGGCAGCAGGCCTGACACCGCAGCATGCTGAAAAATTTCCGCACCAGCTGAGCGGCGGCGAATGTCAGCGTGCCGCTATCGCCAGAGCAATCAGTATCAAACCGCGGCTGCTGATCTGCGATGAAATAACCAGCGCTTTAGACGTACAGACCCAGGCAGAGATCATTCAGCTGCTGCTTAAGCTGCAGGCTGAAACTAAAATGAGCCTGCTGTTCATCAGTCACGACATTACTCTTGTACAGGAAATCTGCCAGCGAATCCTGATCATGCAGTCCGGGACGATCATTGAAAGCGGACCTGCCCTGGATATCATCACCCGACCGCAGCAGCATTACACCCGCGAACTGGTAACGGCAGCATTCAATCTTACGAAAATATAGGTGAAAGCTATGACATCTGCATTATTTGAAGTTAATAAAAAATACTGGACAGATCGGGCTCCCAGTTATTCGCAGGTCAATCAGGAAGAACTGGCAGGCTGTCAGCGCAGCAACTGGCTCAGAGAAATCAGCAGACAGATCCAGATGGTTTATCCTAACCGGGCGCCGCAGGAAATCACTGTTTTAGACGCCGGCACCGGTCCCGGTTTCTTTGCTGTTATTCTGGCGGAAGCCGGTTATAAAGTAACGGCTATCGACGCTGCCCCGGCAATGCTGGCTGAAGCCAAACGTAATGCCGGACCTTGGCAGGAAGCTATCGATTTTCGCCTGATGGACGCGCAGAAGCCGACGTTTACCGCAGACTCTTTTGACGTTGTACTTTCACGCAATCTTACCTGGGTCCTGGAAGACCCGGAGCAGACTTATGGCAACTGGCGTCATGTATTGAAACCCGGAGGGCTGCTTCTGAATTTTGACGCCAACTGGTATAATTATCTGTATGACGCTGACTTAAAACAGCAATACGAACAGGATCGACGCAACGTACAGCAAAACGATCTTGAAGACCATTATCTGAGTACTGATATCGACGCGATGGAGGCGATCGCCCTGCAGGTACCTCTGACAGGTATCCAACGGCCGCATTGGGATATCCGCACTTTGGAAAAGCTGCGTATGCGTTCCATTACTACTGACGTTTCTGTCTGGCAGCGCGTCTGGTCGACGGTAGAAAAAATAAATTACGCTTCAACGCCCATGTTTATGATTGCAGCGATAAAATAGGAGCAGATCATGTCTGATTTATCTAAAAAAACGCTTATTCCAAGCGGCGATACCAAAAACTATATTGAAAATTACTGGACGAAAAGGGCCGACGCTTTTGCCGCACTGCGCCGTCAGGAGCTGCACAGTGAAAAATACAGCCAGTGGCAGCGCGAGATCGTGCAGCATTTGCCGCCCGCAAAACAGCTGCGTATCCTTGACGTTGGCTGCGGCGCCGGTTTTTTCTCCGTTCTGCTGGCTAATGAAGGTCACCTAGTCACCGGTATCGATCTGACACCTGCCATGATCGCTCAGGCGAAAGTGCTGGCGGCAGCAGAAGGCTGCAGCTGTACTTTTCAGACTGCCGATGCCGAGCATACGGCTTTTTCTGACGGCAGCTTTGATGTCGTTATTGCCAGAAATCTGATGTGGAACCTGCCACATCCCGAAACAGCTTATGCCGAATGGCTCCGTGTGCTGGCTCCGAAAGGTATCCTGCTGAATTATGACGCGGAATACGCCAAGGACCATCATCGGCAAAAACTGCCTGCCCTCAATGCCCATGCCGATGTTTCCGCAGAATTATTAAATGAGTGCCACAATATTTACCATATGCTGGAAATCAGCCTCTTTGAGCGTCCCCGCTGGGACTTGGAAATACTTAAGGCTTTAGGCAGCTGTTCCTGTTCTGTCGACCAGAGCGTCGGCGACCGTATTTATGCCGAACAGGATATATTCTATATCCCAGTCCCGATGTTCTGTATCAAAGCTGTTAAAAATTAACGGTCTGTTTTAAAAGCAAAAACGCCTGGTTAAAAACCAGGCGTTTTTATTATTCTGCTTACAGTTCTTTTTCAATGCGTTCCATTGCTTCGATAGTGTTTTCACGGCTGCCAAAAGCGGACAGGCGGAAGTATCCTTCGCCCATAGCGCCAAAACCGGCGCCGGGAGTACCAACAACAGCCAGTTTTTCAAGCAGGAAATCAAAAAATTCCCAGGAAGACATACCCTGCGGGCATTGCAGCCAAATATAGGGGGAATGGGTCCCGCCGTAGAATTTAATGCCTTTTCTGCGCAGGCCTTCGGCCATGATCCTGGCATTTTCTTTATAAAAAGCCAGCATTTCGCGGCATTCCTTTTGCCCCTGCTCACTGAACACAGCTTCGGCGCCGCGTTGGATGATATAGGGCACACCGTTGAATTTGGTAGTCTGACGGCGCAGCCACATTTTATTCAGTTCCAGCTCTTTACCGCTTTCAGTTTTACGTACCAAAGCATGCGGCACTACAGTATAACCGCAGCGGGTACCGGTAAAACCGGCAGTTTTAGACAGGGAGCATAATTCGATAGCGCATTTTTTTGCATCTTCAACGACAAAAATACTGCGCGGTATAGCAGGATCATCAACGAACGCTTCATAAGCGGCATCATACAGGATGACCGCGTCGTTTTTCAATGCATAAGCGACCCAGGCCTCCAGCTGCTCTTTGGTATAAACAGCGCCGGTAGGATTATTCGGCGAGCAAAGATAAATGATGTCAGCTTTAACGCTGTCGTCAGGCATTGGCAGGAAGTTGTTTTCCGGCTTGCCGTCCATATAAACTATTTTACGGCCGCACATGATATTGGTATCCAGATATACAGGGTAGACCGGATCAGGAATCAGGATCGTATTCGCATTGCTGAAAATATCGGTAATATTGCCGCAGTCGCTTTTAGCGCCGTCGCTGATAAAGATTTCATCGCTGGCCAAAGTTACGCCGAAGCCGGCATAATATTTTACGATAGCTTCGTGCAGGAAATCATAGCCCTGCTCCGGTCCGTAGCCACGGAAAGTTTCCTTTACGCCCATTTCGGCAACGGCTTTCTGCATCGCGTCGATAACGGCCGGCGCCAAAGGCAGGGTAACGTCGCCGATACCCATACGAATAACCTTTTTCTCAGGATGTTCCGCTACATAAGCATTAACCTTTTGCGCGATCTGCGAAAACAGGTAGCTGTCTTTCAAATTACAATAGTTGTCATTTACAAAAGCCATTTTTTGTCCCCCATTAAACTAAAAATATATTTTTATTTATTAATGACTTCATCGGGAATATCGATGACGCCTTCAAATACAGTTACAGCCGGGCCTCTTAAAATAACATGGTTATTGGCCAAATGGGTAAGCTTCAGAGTGCCGCCTTTGGCGATAACTGTTAATTCTTCACCTTTTTTACCTGCATGGCCCAGCATGATAGTAGCAACACAGACTGCTGTCGCGCCGGTGCCGCAGGCCCAGGTTTCGCCGCTGCCGCGTTCCCAAACGCGGAATTTAACGGTATTTTTATCGATTACCTGCACAAATTCAGTATTGACGTTTTCAGGAAATAATTTGTGTTTTTCAAATTTAGGCCCTAATTTTTCCAGATCCAAAGCATCTACATCGTCTACAAAGGTGACGAAATGCGGATTGCCTACAGAAATAGCCGTACCATTATAAACAACGTCTTCTTCCAGCACCAGTCCCTGATCTACAAACATAAAGTGATCGCTGATCATGGGGATGTCGGCACATTTAAAAATAGGCTCGCCCATATCGATACTGGCTTCTGCCACTTTACCGTCTTCACCCAAAAATACATCGATGGTTTTGATACCGGAGAGCGTTTCCAGCGTAAAAGTTGTTTTATCCGTCAGACCTTTATCATAAACATACTTGGCGATACATCTGCTCCCATTACCGCACATCTTGGCTTCAGAAGCATCAGCGTTAAAAATACGCATTTTAAAATCCGCAACGTCAGATTTACAGATCATGATCAGGCCATCACTGCCAATACCAAAACGTCTGTGGCTGATATATTCGGAAATAGCGCCCGGATTAGGCAATTCCTGTTCCATACAGTTGACGTAAACATAATCGTTACCAGTACCGTGCATCTTTGTAAATTCCATTTTCATGGCAATATCCTCCTAAATAAATTCATAGCTTGCTTTATATTATAACAAAAAACAGACAAACAATACAGTGATTAAAAGCCCCTTGTGTTGTTCCTTATTAAGAACACTATTCTTCATCTTCATATAGTATACTATTAGCGTAGGCTAACGTCAAGTAAAGATTAGAAATTTACCTAACATAAAAAAATAACCATACCGTATGGTATGGTTATTTTTTAACCGGCAGCTTTCTATCCTCCCAGGCCGCTTCCAGCCAAGTACTTTCGACGTTTAAGGGCTTAACTACTGTGTTCGGGATGAGAACAGGTGGATCCCCTTAGCTATCGCCACCGGATTGACGCTTGCGCCTATTGTTTAGGAGCAGCTTTTGCGACGCTAACAATAGTGCCGCAGGCTAACGCAAAATTCCTGACTGAACAGGGAAGAAATTTTACGATATCCTTGAAGGTCTTTAAGCCTTCAAAACTATATAGAAGAGTACAAACTTTTGAGTTCGCTGTGTGTTTTTACTTCTTTTCGGCGATTCACTTTCATCGAAAACGCTCCCCTCAGGTCGCTTTTTCGATATAAGTTCAACCTTTCCTGCCATTGGCTTCGCTTGCGCTTGCCTCTGTCAGGGCGTCACTTAAGTCAAGCCCTCGACATATTAGTATCGGTCCGCTCAATACATTGCTGTACTTACACTCCCGACCTATCAACCTCATCTTCTTTAAGGTGTCTTACTAGATTGCTCTATGAGAGATCTCATCTTAAGGCTGGTTTCACGCTTAGATGCTTTCAGCGTTTATCCTTTCCGAACGTAGCTACCCAACTGTACCCCTGGCGGGATAATTGGTACACCAGCGGTTCGTCCACTCCGGTCCTCTCGTACTAGGAGCAGCCCCCTTCAAATCTCTTGCGCCCGCGATGGATAGGGACCGAACTGTCTCACGACGTTCTGAACCCAGCTCACGTACCACTTTAATGGGCGAACAGCCCAACCCTTGGGACCGACTTCAGCCCCAGGATGTGATGAGCCGACATCGAGGTGCCAAACCTCCCCGTCGATATGGACTCTTGGGAGAGATTAGCCTGTTATCCCCAGGGTAGCTTTTATCCGTTGAGCGATGGCCCTTCCACTCGGTACCACCGGATCACTAAGCCCTACTTTCGTACCTGCTCGTCGTGTTTGACTCGCAGTCAAGCTCCCTTCTGCCTTTACACTCTTCGCGCGATTTCCGGCCGCGCTGAGGGAACCTTTGGGCGCCTCCGTTACTCTTTCGGAGGCGACCGCCCCAGTCAAACTGCCCGCCTGACACTGTCCCGGATTTCGTTACTCTCGCGGTTAGAATTTCAATACATCAAGGGTGGTATCCCAACGTCGGCTCCAGCCAGACTAGCGTCCAGCTTTCCAAGCCTCCCACCTATCCTGTACGTAATGTATCAAAACCCAATGTCAGGTTACAGTAAAGCTCCATGGGGTCTTTCTGTCCAGTCGCGGGTAACCTGCATCTTCACAGGTATTTCAATTTCACCGGGTCCCTCGTTGAGACAGTGCCCAAATCGTTACACCTTTCGTGCGGGTCGGAACTTACCCGACAAGGAATTTCGCTACCTTAGGACCGT
>ERZ857785.1323-NODE-1323-length-28033-cov-5.422010_pt1 | contig 28033 bp, 21 predicted proteins | sample MGYA00519763_ERZ857785 | MGnify/ENA primary metagenome ERZ857785 (study PRJEB31778, sample SAMEA3449365) | human gut metagenome | biome: human gut; feature: human-associated habitat; material: faeces | place: United Kingdom | collected 2010/2012 ...
GATTATAAATATGAACGAGATAAGGAGAAAAATAAATGAAATATAGAAATTTTTCGGAAGAAATGCAAGAAAAAGATTTAAAAGAAGTATTGGAAATAATATATCCAGATACTATCTTTTCTGGATACAAAAGAATGGAAAGAGAAATAAAGATTTTTTTTAAACTGCATGGAAAGATTAGGTCTTGTGTGTTGTTAGCAGATCAGGTCGTGGATATGCCAAATAGAATGGAACTAGATAATAATTTGCAATATGAATATCAGAAGTATATGGTTGCTAGAGGATATAGTGAATTATGGATAAATAATCATTATGTGAAGGAAAAGGAAGAATTTTTTTGATAGTAATTTTTCGGGTATTGTGTATAATAATAAAATATATAAGAATTTAAACGTTGATGGATATTTATAAAAAAAGAATAAAAAAATATAAAAAAAGAGTAAAAATGGCACTTTTAGTATTATATTCAGTAAAAAAAGTAAATGAAGGGATAGGAGTTTGGTTACACTTTGGTTACAGCTTAAATGAAGAGGCCGCAACCTCCTTTCTATCAAGGGTTATTTTGAGGCCGTACCGGTTCGATTCCGGTCTGCGGCATTAGGTTGAGGTGCTTCAAACCCTTATAATTAAAGGGTTTGAGGCACTTTTTGTTTTACATAAAAAGTTGTACAAAGTTGTACAGGCAGTATTTACAGGGCTTAGGCCAGTATTCGGGCCATTTCTGTTGAATCTCGTTCAGTAGTACGTTGTCCGATGTAGTGCTGGGTCATCGCAAGATTCGAATGTCCCAACAGTGGCTGGATGTCAATTGCTTTTACACCAGCATCAAAAAGCATCGAGGCGTTGGTAAAGCGGATTTTATGACTGGAATGATAAGGAACACCGGCTTCTTTGCAATATTTCTTCAAACGGCGATTAAAGCTGTCTGTTGTCATAATCTCGCCGTTTGGTTCAAAGACATATATTCCATTTGGATTTAATTTTTCCATAAATTTATTAGGTCTACTAACCATATAAGATTTATATTTAGTTCCACCTTGTCCACACTCATTTCCAGCATCTGAACTTTTAAATTCTAAAAATAATCTACCAGCACACATTTTTGTTTGATCAAAATAAACAACTATACCATCATAATCTTCCTCAGTTGTTTCTCCATCTCCAGTTTCAGGACCACTTTCTCCTGTTCCTCCGCCAGATGATTGTAATTTGGTATATTTTATTTCTAAATTTTCAATAGGCTTTTTATCAGTTTGTGCAGTAAAATAAGCTAAAGTTCCTCCTAAATTAAATACTACAATTACACAAGCAAATATCATTCCAAAAGCTCTAATAGCTTCCCTTTTTCCTAAGTTTTGTATTCTAGCTCTCATTTTAAATATATTTACTCTAGGTTTAACACTAATAACTCCTGCTAAAACAAGGCTAGAGAATGTTATTGATATTATTAAGAATAACATTCCTACTTTAAAGTTGTATAAGAATCCTCCACTTGTTATGCTTACCATTGCCATTGTAGTTAAAAGTATTATCATTTTTTCATTAAGGCTTGTTTCAAATCCTGCTATTTTGTCATATATCTTATGTTTTGATTTTACCCCTAACACCAACATAAGCATACTTGTTGTAAATAGCATGGATATTATTAAGAATACTATTCCTGCTTTAAGATTTTTTAAGAAACCTCCACAGGTTAAACTTACCATAATTATTGTGCTTAATAGTATTATCATCTTTTGGTTAAAGGTTGTTTTTACTCTTATAACTTTTCCAATAGCTGAGTTTTCTTCTTTAGCTTCTATTACTATTAAATATAGTGCTAAGGCTGAAACAATTGAAACAATTAAGAACAAAATACCTGCTTTAAAGTTTTGTATAAAACCTCCACAGGTTAAGCTTACTAATATTAATGCAGTTAATAGAATAAACATCTTTTCCCCATTTGTTCTCTCTGCTAATATTACTTTTTTAATTTCTCCCTTTTTAGAATTTATTCCATACATTAATAAGAATGTAATTGCTACAAAAACTATAGAAACAATTAAAAATACAATTCCCATTGTAAAGTTTTTAACAAAACCTCCACAGGTTAAACTTACTAAAATAAGAATTGAAAATACTACAATTGCTCTATCATTAAAAGTTCTTCCTTCTCCAACAAGTTTATCTGCACCCTTTGCAATATATTTCATTATAAATAAAAGTAATACCAATCCTAAGGATACTCCAAAGGATATTCCTAAAAATTTCATTCCAACTTTAAAATTATCTAAAAAACCAGAACAGGTGACACCTATAATAACTAAAGTAATTAAAGCTATAAGCCCTGCTACAAGTTTCTTATTACTTTTTTTATTCATTAAGCATCACCTCTCATTTTAAAAAACTTTCTATAATCTTCTTTTATTTTTCTTCCTGTTGATAAAAACATTATTTCTAAACTTATTACCATTATTATAGCTAATATTGTCATTGAATAATAATTTTGGTCACCAGTTTTTACAGGTACTTTATTGCTTCCACCACCATCTTCATATCCACCATTATTACTATTTCCTCCTGAACTACTTCCACCACCATTATTATTTCCTCCTCCTGGATTATTAGGATTACTTGGATTGTTTGGGTTGTCTGGATTGCTTGGATTATCCGGATTACTTGGATTTGGATTATCTGGTGTTGTTGTATCCGGCTTAGGTGTTTGTGTATCTGGATTTGGTTTTGGAGTACTTGTTTCTGGTTTATTTGGATTTGGTTTATCTGGTTCAGGTTTATCTGGATTTGGTTTATCTGGATTTGGTTTGTCTGGATCAGGTTTATCTGGCTCTGATGGATCTGTTGGAGTTGGATTTATTTTATATGCATGAGGATAAAATACATAAATATATTGCATATTTTGATACCTATTATCTGACATTGCATCAAAGGATATATTTATACTAAAATCAACTACAGTATCAAGCTTCATAAAAATATCTTTCTTTAATAAAACCCTTTCATCAGCTAAATCCATAAGCTTTCCATTATATATAACCTCTTTACCATATCTACTATCATTTAATTTTATTACCACATCATAACCTTGAATTAATCCTTTTTCTTTAGCTTCTTCTAAAGTAAATTCTTCTCCTGTTGCTGTATTTCTTATATAGCTTCCACTAAATTTTAAATAATCAAAATAACACTCCTGTCCCCAAATATTCTCTATAGTAAAGCTATGAGTCACAGAATCTGCTGGTGCCCAAAAGCCATCTTTTTCTAAGTTAAATATTTCTTCAGCTTTTACAGATATTGCAAAGTTGCTGAACAATAATAAGCTGAATACTAGTAGACATACTTTTAAAACACCTATTAACTTTTTAGCCACTATCTCAGCCCCCTTTAAATGAAACTCCAAAACTAATTTTATCTACTAGAAAATCAAATCTATTTTTAAAATAACCTTTTCTTATTAATTTCTTTTTTAAATAAATTAAACTTCCCCTCCCAATCCATAATCCTCTATGTATATGGGAGAGGAAGTTACTTTTAATTAAATATAATAACTATTCTCTTTTATATTACTTAGTTGCTGGAGTATTTGTTTCAATTGGTCTGTCACTTGAACCAAGTTGATTCCATCCTGGGTTATTTTCTTGAGTAGCTACAATTTCAAACATATTAGCTATATCAAAATCTGATAATCCACCAGTTAAACCTTCGCCTGTTGATTTCTTTTGTTGATCATTTTGAGTTAACAATGGTAATTCAACACGCATTTGTAATATAGGATTTGAATCTCCTGGTTTTACAGAAGCTATTTGACAAATAGTATCTGTACCACCATCTACAAAAGCACTATTTATTTCAGTCCAATCAGCATATGGATTAGTTGAACTAGCATCTACACCACTAACTTTAATGTAAACTTTCCAACCATTTGCATTCATTGCATCTAATTGAGCTTTTACATTATCAAGATCATTTGTATTAAGTCCTATTCCAACCTTAGTTGTTAAGTTAGACTTATTAACTATTTCTATACCAGATTCAGTAACATCTTGTCCATCTATTGCTCCACCTAAAGCAAATGCATCACCTGGTCTAGCTTGAGTTATTGCTCCTGCAACTCCTGTACCTATTTTAGCTCTTCCATCAGTTCTAAGAGTTGCCATTGCATTATCTAATGCTTCTTGAGCTGCAGTAACTGCTGCTTGTTCAGCACTTGTATCAGTAGAACCTCCAGTAATTGCTGCTTGAAGTTTTGCTTGTGCAGTAGCTAAATTTTGCTTTAATGTTGCTAATTTCGCATCATCAGTAAGTCCTAATATATCAGGAGAACGATTTGCCTTTATATAATTATCTGACATAGCCATTCCTGAAGCTGTTGTAACACCGTATGATGTATTCATTAAACCTGCAAAAGTGGCATTTCCAGCCATTTCCTTTATTGTACTTACTCTAGCAACATCATATGCCCATAATTCAGATGTTTTTGTTTCAGTAGAGCCTTTTATTTTACCTTTAATTTCAATATAACCATTTGTAATTGCTAATTTATCTGCTCCATCCTCATTAACACCATCAATATCACTTAAATTTGTAGTAGCATTGAAGTAAGCGAATGTTCCAGAAGCACAAATTGTAGCTCCGATTAGTAATGCTGCAACGACTTTTCTTGATTTTTTACTTATCATAATTAAAACCCCCTAAAATGATATTTTTAGAATATCTAAATTTAAATTACTTACGAAATCTCAAACCTTACATTATAGATTATTCTCTGTTTTTTTAACATTTAGAATATTCTGTATTGTAATAGTTTTCCTTTCCATGTCATTATTGTATAACTTTCTCTGACAAATTGCAAGTCTTTTTTTAAACTTTTTTGAGATTTTCTTGAATTTTTGTCGAAGTAAAAGGTTGTAAACTTATTAAACGCTGATTTTATCTAGGTTTTTGTCATTTGTTTTAGACTTCCTTTGCTCTTTTATCTTTTTATGGAAACTAAATTTTAATTAATCTATAATTTTAGTATGTTGGTGTCCAATAAATTTCCAATAAAAAAAATAGAAACTCAATTAAATATCAAGTTCCTACTTTTATAAATGATATATTATTTTTAACCTATAATGTGCCAATTATTTTCTAAATAAATTCTTTGCGTTTTTACGTGTTAAAACTGCTGCATTTAGGGCTACTACTACCATTAATGCTAAAGCTATTGTTGATATTAAATCTCCTGTTTGTACTAAATGAGGTTCTCCTGGATATTCTCCTTTCCCATTATTTGTATTATTGTTACTTCCATTATTGTTTCCACTATTATTGTCATTATTATTTGGTGTTGTTGTTTCATTTCCATTTGGTGTTTTTGTTTCATTTCCATTTGGTGTTGTTGTTTCTGGTTTTGGAGTGCTTGTTTCATTTTCACCTGGTGTTGTTGTATCTGGTTTTGGTGTTGTTGTTTCACTTCCACCTGGTGTTGTTGTTTCTGGTTTTGGAGTTGTTGTTTCATCTCCTCCATCATAATCAGGTTTTACAATTATTCCTTCATTTGCTATTAATGGTTTTATTACTTTATATATTGTGTTTTGTCCTAATTGATTTGGATATGGATCTAGATAGTATCTACTTTGATCCACATTAGTTAATCCTCCAACTTTAAATGCACTATATATATCTGCTACTATGTAATTTCTTTCTCCAAAATGAGTAGCATTATTTGTTATAACTTCATTAATTTCTTTAATATATTCATCAATTAAATCACCTATACATACATTTCCAACACTAACATTACTATATGGATTATAAATATTAGTTACTATTACAAATCCACCATTTGACCTTTCTCTTATTTCTTGTGCTATTTCACTTAAATTATCTGCAAATTTATTAACAGATTCTTCAAAGGCTACATTTTTAAAGTAATCACTTAAACCTATCTTTATATTTTTTGAATAAGTTTCTAATTGTTCCTTTGATGCAGAAGAAAGCTTTGTTTGAATTGCTCCAATTATATCCTCTGTATGTCTTACATCTACTAAAACAGCTTCTCCTATAACATTTACAATTGGAACCATTATATCATTGTACCCAATAGAAACAGTTGAAAAAGTAGCATTTTTTAAATTAAAATCTTGCTTTCCAGACTTAATTAACTCTAAAAGGTCAGCACTTGTCATACTTTCTGCTGCTAATGTAAAAGGAACTGTATCAACAGCATAACCAACCTTTTCTACATAAGCTGTAACATTCTTACCTGAATTTACATATCCAGTTACCATTCCATCACCAGCTGCAAAATACAAATCAGTTTTTGTAGCAGCCCCAGCAAGCACTGGAATAGCTAAAATCATACTCATTGTTAAAATAACTGCTAAAATTCGTTTAAATTTCTTCATATTATAACCCCCTATTTTAAAACAAAATTATACATATATCTCACTTAAATTTAATAATAACACTTTTTTGAATAAATTTCCACCCAAAAATTTTATAAAAAAATAAGAACCCAATTAAGCATCAAGTTCTTATTTTTATAAATCATATATTAACTTTTACTAGTTATTTATTACTTTGTTCCATTTCCCATTCTTTTCTAAGTTTTTTCACCTTATCTAAGTCAATTTTTATCTTTTTTGAGATTGTTTCATCATCTAAAACATCAAATAAATTTTTTGCATTTTCAATTTTATTTTTTTCAATTCCTTGCTCAATTCCTTGTTCAAGACCCTGTTTAAGTCCCATTTGCAGGCCTTCTTTTTCAGCTTTTTCTCTAAATTCTGTAAGAATAAACATATTATTAGCAACCATAACTTCCACATCCTCTCTTTTTGATTCTAAAATCTTTATTGCAGATTCTGCTAATTGATTATCTATTGTATTTTTTATCCAATGCTTTATAGCTCTCATTTCAACTTCACGTGAACTACTCTCCACTTATAGAAGTGGGAGCTTCTTGGTCAATATACCCAATGGTACAAGTTTACCCAAGCTAATAAGGTTAAATTGTTTCTACTTTTCGATTATCTTATACCATAAATTCACTTTAAATAACTATATTAATTTTTTGAAAATTTCCATAAATTATTGATGAAGTCTTTTTATTACTTTATATGGCTATAACACTTTCCATTATCATTTCTTTTTAAGAATCTTATTACAAAAAAAGCAAAGAAACTGAATTTCTTCAGCACCTTTGCTCTATATTTATATAGTACTATTTTTTATTATATAAGTTTTTTCCCACACTCTGGGCAGAATTTTGCTCCATTTGTTTTTGTTCCACATTCTGGGCAGAATTTAGGTCCTTGACCACTTCCTCCTTCAGATGGTTGTTGTTGATAGTTTTGTTGTTGAACATTTTGTTGTTGAACATTTTGTTGTCCTTGATTATTATTCATATTGTTCATATTATTCATCATTTGTTGTCCCATCATCATGCCCATTTGCATTCCCATCATATCAGATGCCATGCCACCACCTTGCATTTTTCCTTCTGCCATAGCATCAGTCATCTTTAATTTTTGGTACTTGTTTACATCATCCACCATATCTTGAGCTGACATTGTGTTCATCATCTTTTCCATTTCTTCTGGAATTGTTATTCCACCTATTGCAAAGTTTGTAACTTCAATACCTATTTTAGACATATCCATATCTAAATCATCTTTAATTCCTGCTGCAATTGCATCTGAAGTTATTTGAAGATTAAATATGTCCTTGCCTTCCTTTGCTATCCACTTCATTAATTCTTGAGGAAGAATTGACATAATTCTTTCTTTAGCTTCATTTATTGAATATTGTTGCTTAACTCCTGCTATTTTATCAATAAATGTCATGTAATCTGTTAATTTAAAACTAAAATTACCTAAAGCTCTTATAGGAATTCCTCTTCCTGTTCTTTCATCTTTCATATATACAGGCTTTTGAGTTCCCCACTTCATTGTAAATTCTTTTGTATTTATAAATAAAACTTCTGCTCTAATTCCACTATTAAAGCCAAACTTAAATCCTTTTAAAGTTGATAAGAAAGGTATTATTTGTGATTCTATATCATAACTTCCTTCATCTTTAAATACACCTTCAACCTTACCATTATACATAAATATTGCATCTTGACCTGGACGTATTATAAGTTTTGACCCCTTCTTTATTTCCTTATTGCTCCACTTCCAAAACATAAGGTCATCTCTATATTCTTCCCATTCAACTACATTAGAAAATTGATTTGAAAATAATCCCATTACTTTTTCCTCCTTTTTAATACAATATATTTTTAATATTATATCATAAAACATTATTTTAATTTTGTTACATTACATTTATAATTTTGACATAAATTCAAAAATTCCTACAACTAAAATTATTAAAATTATCACTAAAACAATTATCTTTACTTTACTATAAGGATATTCTCCCTTAATTTTTCCTGTTTGCCCATTTATCATTACATTATATACCTTATTTTTATAATTATAAGCTACAGAATATACTGGCAAAAGAAGATATTTATATGTTTCATTTGAATATCTAGGTCTTATCCTTACATCTCTAACCCTATCATATCTTTTTAATACATCACTAGATGCCATGCTTTTTAACTCACTATCCATTTTTGAAACTGCTTCTTTATGTCCATCTTCTAAGCTTACACTATAATTTTCAGATAAGTTTCCTGAAATATATTTAGGAGAATAGGAAGAAACCTCCTTTAAGTTAAAAGGCATAATTCCATCAAAAAACTTTTTTTCATGAACTGATGAGGCTGGTATTTGTACATCATCAAAGAAATTTGATATATGTCCTGAGGTAGGATACCAATCAACTTCTGTTTTTGTTTTTTCATTTCCTTCTTTATCTTTATATTTTACCTGTCTTTCCTTACCACCATCTGCTGTATAATTACATTCAGCTTGGGCATCAAAAGTCCAATAAGGAATATATATTCCCCGAAACCCTCCATGTTGATATAGCTTTTTTAACTCATTTGGAGCAAGCCATCTTTTCCCCATCCACTTTCTAAAATCTAAAAGCACTTGATTTTTATCAAGTTTAAATGGAATAACTCCATCTGGAATTATAGTTTCTTCCTGCCTTTCTGCTAATACATAGCTAGAATCACAATAAGGACACTTTGCTGCTGTGTCATTTGGACCTATTTCTATTGAAGCACCACAACCACTACATTCCATTGTTTTACTTTCTTTTTCAGTAGCTTTTATAATTCTTTTCGAATCTAAGGTTAAATCATGCTCTACTATTGATGAAGTATCATTTTCTATTTGAATGCTTGTCTCACAGTTTGGACATTTAAGAGTTTGAGTTTTTACATCAAACTCCATTATTCCCCCACAATTTTCGCACCTATAAACCTTTTCATCTGACATAGTTTTTCCCCCCTTAAATCTAATTTATAATAAAGTCATAAATTAAGTCTTTTATATAAATTTAAACATAAAATCAATTTATGACTAAAATCATTAAATTAAACCTAATTGTTTTCTTAATTCATCTAAGCCATCATCTTCAGCTTCATTACTTGTATTTTGCTCTATTTGTTCCTTATTTTCTGTTATATTACTATTTAAAGAATCTTCATTTTTATCTAATTCCACTTTATTAACATTTTCAGCATTGTTATCTTCATAAAGTTCATCAAATATACTCATATCGCTAATATCACTATTTTTATAACTTCCATTATTAAGTTCAGCTAAGGCTTCTGCCTTAAATAAAGCTTTATCTGCATTTTTAGAAGCTTCATCTAGTTTAGTATTAACAGATGCACCTGATTTTGCTTGCATAAGCTTATTTTTTATTTCTTCTTTTTTAGCTTTAAGCTCATTTATATCATTTATAAGTTTTTCATCCATTTGAAGCATTTTTTTATTGCTATCTGCTATTAAGGCATATTCCTTTTTTAAAACTTCTAGCTTCTTTTCTGCATCACTTTTTTGTTCCATAAATCTTTTAGCATCTCTTTCTTTGTTAGATGCTAAAGATTTATCCACATACCTTTGAAATTTATCCACAGTATCTTCACATTCTAAAACTTCTCTCTTTTTTCTCTTTTCAAGAACATCTACAGCTTCCTTTTCTGCTTTTATTTCTCCTAGTTGTGATTCTAATAAGGCTATATATTTATCTACATCCTTAAGTGGATTTTTTGACTTACTTAATAAGGAATTTACTTTACATGACATTATGTTACCAAATCTTTTTAAAACTCCCACAGAATTCACCCTCTTTTAAAAATTACTTTATCTTATTATATCCTATAACTCACATAATTTCCATTTAAAATTTAATATGTATATTTTATATAATATTTATTAGAGTCTATTTTTTCTTTTTTCCAGTAACTATTAAAACAATAAGAAGAAGTCCCATTATTACAACTCCTACTAAGGGAGAGTATCTGTCAAATAATATTCTATACTGAGATTCTGACAATTTTTTAAGTTTATCTTCTTTATTAGCAGTAACAGTTTCAGTGTTTACTACTTCATTATTATTTTCTTCATTATCTTTTTCTCTTTCACAATAAACAACATATCTTTTATAATTTTTTGTATAAGGATGACATGTTATTAAAGTTACCATATCCTTTCCTGGTTGTATAAGAACTTCTTGAGAATCTGATGGATTAATTATCTTTATATTAGAAACACGATATTTTAAAGTTTCCCAAAGATTTTTAATTATAACCTCATCACCAATTTCCATAATCTCAATATCACAAAACATAGGAATTCCCTTATATCCTCTATGAGCAGCTATTACACAATTAGTATTCTCTCCACCAATAGGCAGAGAAGTTTGACTCATATGAACAGCACCCTTTGCCATATTATCTGAATTTGCACCTAAATATATTGGAAGCTCTATTTCCATATGAGGAACTATAATATAACCAATTATATTATTCTCTACTCCATACTTTGTTAAATCAAAACTACTTTGCTCATAAGACCAAGGGTCTTTTAAATCTGATTGATTATCTTTATAAATCTTTTCATTATAAGCTTTCATATCACTATACAACTTATTTAAAGGACTATCTTCTTCCTTAGATTCCTCTTTAAGCTTTTCTACTGTTTTTTCAAAAGTCTTTTTAGTTTCATTAACTTCTATTTTATTTTCATATTTATTTACCAAAGGATAGAGAAAAAGAACCAGCCCTAGTATAAACATTAAGCTTACAAAAATTAATTTTAATTTTTGCTTCATTACTTCTTCCTTCTTCCTTTCTTTTTAATAAGTACAATTATTATAAATATTACTGCTAATATTGATAATCCACCTAATCCAACTGCTAATGCTTTAAAGTATTCATCACGCCAAGTACTCTTTACCTTTGAATTTTCTTCATTCTTAGCTTCTTTTTCAACATCTTCTGTATAAGGAACTCTAGTTCCACGAACTAAAAGACGGTGTGAATTTATTCCATAAGGAGTACAAGTTACTAAAGTAACATAATCTTCTCCAGACTTTATAACTAAATCAGAGGTTTCACTAGGCTCTACTATCTTTATTTGGTCAATCTTATAAGCTAATTTTTCCCCTAATACTTCTATAAAAAATAATTCCCCTTCCTCAAGTTTATCTAAATCAGTAAATAATTTAGCAGAAGAAAGACCAGTATGACCTGATAATACAGCATGAGTTCCTTCTCCACCTATTGGAAAAGATGTATTTTGTAAATGCCCTACACCTCTTTTTAATACATCTTCAGAAGTACCATGATATATAGGAAGACTAACATTTATTTTAGGAATTTTAATATACCCTATTATATTATCATTACCTATATTTAAAATATTATAATAATCAGAGTTTTCTTCAAGTTTCTTTTGAGCCTCTGGGTCAAAAGGGTCTGTTATTACCATATTTCCTGTTAACATTTTATTATAACCTTCAGCCTTTTCTCTTTCCTTCTCTAAAGTATCATCTGGCATAGATTCAACAGTTTTATTATATTCATCAATAATATTTCCTTGATGATGCTCTATATATAAATTACTAATTATAGGATATAACATAATTCCCAAACCTATAATAAATATTAAACCAATAAAAATCTTTGGCAACTTTTTTTTCATTCTCAAAAATTCTCCTTGCAAAAAAATAAGGGATAAGGTAAACCCTATCCCCCCTATTTTTATTATTTTAAACTTTTTATTAGCTTAGTTTTCTTCTTTTTTCTTAGTAACTGCAACTGCTGTTACTGCTCCAGCCATAAGAACTAAACCACCAATTGTAAACATCCAAGTACCAGCTCCACCAGTCTTTGGTAATTCAACACCTTCTACGTTTCCTACAACAGCTAATCCTAATTTATCAAGATTATATTCATCAGTAAGTGATTTTTTTCCATTTACAGCTGTTACAGTAGCATTTCCTTCTGCATCATTTTGAACTATAAATGATATTTCACTTCCTTCTTCACCCTCAACACTTATTGTATACTTAGCCTTTCCTGTTAATTTATCATTTTCAGTAGTTACATTTCCATCTTTATCTAATCCTTCAATTACAACTTTAAGTGTTTTGTCAGATTTTACATATCCACTTGGTGCAGATGTTTCTTTAATATAATAAACTCCAGCATCTAAACCAGCAAATTTTTGATATCCATTACTTGCTGTTTGAGTTTCAAAATTTCCTTTTCCAGTTATTTCTTGCATTTCTTTATCGTATATTGTAAACACTGCTCCTGATAATGGTTTCTCAGGCTTATTTTGATCTACCTTCTTAACAGCAAGACCATAAGTATAAGTATAAACCTTTGGTGTTTCTGTTTCTGTAGTTGTAGGAGTAGCTGTACTTGTAGTATTTGGATTGTTTGTATATACTAACTTAACATCATTTGGGTTACCACCTTCACCAATAACAGCATCTTTATTTAATTTTGCAGAATAAGTAAGAACTACTTTGTCTGCATCTTTAATGCTATCATATTTAAAATTAAATGTAATCCTAGTTTCACCACTAGCTGTTTTTGATGTAGTTACTGTATAATCAGTATCTTTATTTAATGTTTTTGTTCCTGCTTTAATTTCAGCATTATTATTATAATCTAATCCCTTACTTAATGTATCAACTATTTGATAAGTTATATTTTTTGCATTAGTTGAGTACTTAGTTACATCAGATGTTATTTCATAATTTACATCTTCATTAATGCTTACATCATTTTTATCATACTTAGTATTCTTTTCAACAATCTTCTTAGTGATTGATGGATATCCTCCTTTAGGCTCTACTGTAGTATTATAAACATAGTTATCACCTGATTTTTGAGGAAGGTCAACTAAAATTGGAAGACTTGGTACCCAAGCATCCTCTGTTGATGAACCAGTTTGAACAATAACATAATATCCTGGTTCTAATGTTACAGATTTACCCACTTCAAATTCTGTACCTGATTTAGCTTTTGCTTCTACTGCTTGAGCAAATTCTTTTGCTAAATCACTATTACTTGTAATTGCTTCTGTTCCTTTCTTTATAGAACCACCTTCAGTTAATGTATAATCTCCACTTGTAGCAAATAAAGATGCAAAATCAGACATAGCTGTATACTTATATACTGTACCAGATACTTCAGCATCCAAAACTTTATAAGCTGTATACTTAGCATGGCTATTATATCCGTTATCATTTATTGTTATTGTAGCATCTCCAGCTTTGATTCCTTCTGCTGTTGAGCCTGTACTAGTAAAAGTAGTATATTGTTGTCCTGCTACTGGTGCTGCAAAGGCAACTGTTGAAGTTAATAATCCTGTCATTACCATTGAACTTATTCCAAGTGCAATAGCTTTTCTTAAATTTTTTGTTTTCATATCTTTTTCCTCCATTTTCTATTGCTCTAAATTTTATTTATTGTTATAAAAGAAATTTCTTTTATAATTAACTTACTGTAAATAGTTTATCATTTTTTTCCACTTTTCTCAATATTTTTTTTCACATTTCTACTTTTTTTAATGATTTATTTACTTTTTTCTGTAAAATTATTGTTTTTGTAGCAAACCTTTGAGGCTTATATAGTTGACTAGTTATATGGAAAAACACCATATAAACTAAATCAACATATTTTTACTTGTTAATTAATCTTTTTATCTTTATTTAACTTATAAAGTACAAATGCTCCTGATACCATAACAAGAATTGTACCAATTGCTAAGTATAAACTTATTCCCTTTAAACCTGCCCTTGGAAGTACTGCTCCTTTAGGATTCAATACCTTTAAGGTAATATCTGCTTTTTCCCCTCCAGTTACAGCCACCTTTCCATCTACAATATCTCCTGCCTTATATTCATAAGGAATTGTTATTTTAAATGGTTTGTCTAATTTTATATAACCTGATGGTGCTTCAACTTCTGTTATTAAATAAGTACCCATTGGTAAATTATCAAATTTAATAACTCCATTTTCAGTGCTATCTGTAATTTCTGTAAAGCTTGTATCAAAATCACTATCATTTATAGCATCATCTTTTAATTTTTGTATTTTAAATTTAGAAGAATAGGCTGTAATAGTTTCTTCTGTTTCTGAATCAGCTTTAACTATTGTAATTGAACCTACTTTTTTATTTGTAATATTAAGATTTCCATGAGAGTCAGTTGAATATTCTGGTTTATATCCACTTTCATTAACTGGTTTATCTCCAACTTTAACTTCAACTACTCTATATTCATATTCAACTTTAGGATTAGCTTTATAATCTACATATTTAGGAAGTGATGAATAACCATATTCCCAATTATTAGATATACTAACTACCTTATCTGGAATATTGTTGTTTTCTTTATCCTTAGCTATTTCCCAAGTTGAATCATCAGAATTCTTTTGTTTTCTTTCAAGTCTAATTGTAATTTCTTTAGGTTTATTTATTTCCTCTTCATTTCCTTCCCAATATTTTTCACCTTTTACTTCAATAGTAGGGAATTCTATATTTTTAAATTCAAGACTCTTATCTTTATCTGCAACAATTGTACCACTTGCAGTATAATTTACTAAATCTATAATAGTATCATCACTTTCTGGACTTTGAGTAACTTCCTTTAATGTAAACTCATCTCCATTTTCTTTTATTTCTTGTACTACATAATAAGTTCCCGCTGGAATTCCTTCAATAGTTACTTCATTAGGAATTTCATCAGTTGAAGAATGACTAGGATTTAAGGAAACAGTTTTTTCTATTACATCTTCACCCTCTAATCCCATTCCAGCTACATTACTAAAGGTTATCTTAAATTTATAAGTTTTATCAACAATATCACCTTCAGCCATTGATTTTTTAATTTTAAGATTTCCTACTTTCAATTTATTATTAAATAAAACTTTTAAATTAAGATTCAAGTTTTCATTATCTGGTGAATCATATCTATAAAATGCAATTGAATCATTGGGTTGTGTAATACCAGAAACTGCATTTTTAACTAATCTTCCATCACCTGAATTAGTGCCTGAAACTTCAGTAACTGAATCTTTATTTTGAGTTTGTTTAACATTCTCTGTTTCTTTTTTTAAGTCATTTGTTGATATTTCTTTTCCATCATCATATATAGTCCAAGTAGTTTCAAATACACTAGAATCTACTCCTATTTCATTAATTGATATATAACTTCCTTTTCTAAATTGATCACGGAAATTTGCTGTTTCTTTATCTTTAAGAGAAAATGAACCATTACTTACTTCTTTATATCCATCTTTTCCTATAATGGAATATATTGCTCCATTGGCAGGCATAAGAGTTTTTGTATTATTTGAGCCATAATCTTTTATCTTTGAAGGATCTGTTTCAAATGCATTTACAGTTCCATCACTTATATCTGTTGTTTTATTAAAAATAAATGGTGATACATATATTGTTACATCATTCCAATAAGCAAATTGAATTTCTTTCACATTAGAAAAATCAAATCCTGTTGTTGAACCTTCATCTATAATAGAAGTTTTTAACTTATTTAAATCTACTTTAATAGTTTTCCATGAGTTTTTTCCGATGCTTGTATTACTATTGTCATAGGCAAATTCATTAGTAATCCATGCTCCAATTCTTGTTCCATCTCCGTCTACTAATGCTATAAATGGTGATGAACCTTTATCATCATTACTACTCTCATTAAACACATCAAAAGATAAATAATCTGATAACTTGCTAAAATCTGAATTTTTTGATGTATTTTGTATTTTTACAAGTCTTTTATCTGTTACATTTTGTCCATCAGTAGCTTTTTTCTCTAAAGGTGCATACCACGATATTACAGTTTTACCATTTTTAGTGGTTGTGCTAGATTTTACATCATTCACTGTAGATATTGTATTATTATTTGTATATTCATTAAATGTTCTTTGTTTTTCTGTAGTATCAGAAGTAGAACCAGTATATTCTTTTCCATCTGTTGCTAAATTTGATATTGAAAAATCAAAACTTTTTGTTTTTAAATTATTCATTGCATTTTCAAATATTGAATCAACAGTTGGTATTTCTACTGTTTTTTCTACTTCAAAGCTATTATGTTTTGGAAAATTAAATGTAATTTTCATATTAGATTCCCAAAGACCACGTTCCATATAAAACATTGTTAATGTATGCTCTTTAGTATTACTTCCTTCTAATTCAAAAGTTGTTACTTTATCTTTTTCTGTACCATCTGCAGTTTTAACTCCACTTACAGTTGCTGTTTTAGTTTTTGATGTTCCACCAAAATTAATTTTTCCAGAAACTGCACCATGTCCTCCACCAATATCTAGTGCTAATTTTCCATCAATAAATACCCAAACATCATCATCTCCAGAGAAATTAAATTCAATATCTTTTTTTTCTCCATTAGTAGCAATAATTTGTCCATCTTCTGTTAATGTAAATTGAATGTCAAAACGAGTTCCAAATCCATAATTTAATTTAGCAACATTTCCACTATCCTCTTTATCATTAAATGGAAAATAATTTGAAACTTTTGTAGGTGCATCATTAGTAAATCCCATAACAGCATTATTTGCACCAACTCTATCCATAAAATATTGAGATGTAGAACTATCTTGCTTTAATCTTAAAGTTTGACTAGAATCTGCACTATCAAATTCCCAATATCCTTCACTATTTAATTTAAAAGGAAATGCAACATTTTTATACACATTACCTAAATTAACACTTTTAGAGTTATCTCCCCTTAAAAAGCTTTCACTAAAATAAGGTGCTTCCACAGTAGTACCATTACTACTTTTTATTGTTAAATTATTATTAGTAAGTGTATTATTAACTAAGCCTTGAACTGCTGCTGAAGTTTCATGTTTTGTACTGTCATCTACTATATCTATAGCACAATTACTACAATCTAATCTCCATTCAGAGTTATTATTATTATAAAAATTATTTACACTACTTTTAGTTACATTACTATTATCATTTGAATTGCTACTATATCCATAAAGATTAAGTTCTGTAGCTATATTATGATATAATGTACCCTCTCCCGAATGTTTTGATTGGAAATGGCCAAAATAAATAGGATTTTCTATTGAATTATTTTTATAATAGTCACTTAAAGCTAAATCAAAAATTCTTTCTGGCATATATAATGTATTATAATATCTTACATCTTGTCTATACTTTGTTTGTCCATTATCTACATAGCTAACTGTGTTCTCTCCTCTTGATATATTACTTCTATCCTTACCTGCCATTAATTCATAATCTGAATAATAATCATATATTGTTGAATTAACATAATAAAGGCTATTATCTTGCGTAAATGTTCCTTTTGGTATATCTTGACTATTATCACCATTACTAATAGTAGATTTATTATCAAACTCTATTCTTGTTCCTAATTTATAAGTATAAGTATTATCTTTTTCACTAGTTTTATTATCATCAAAGCCATTTGCATTTACTATTGGGTAAAATATTTTTCCTTTTATTCCATTATTGCCAGCATTATCATTAATAAATTCTGTATTTCCATTAACATATTCTGTTCTACAGAATTCTTTATTATTTTTCAATGTCCAAGCATCATTTGTATCTCCATACTTTCCTGCATAAAGAAAAATTATTCCAGTTGATAAATTATAATTTTGTGCATTCCAATAAACATAATATCTATTATTATATTTTCCAACTCCAGTTGGAGCATATTCTTTTTTATCGCTTGAAACATGTAACCTAATATTATTTCTTCCAGCACTTGCCCAATTGCAAGTTTCAATCATATCTGTTACATCTAAATATATATAATTAGAATTAATGTTAGTTAAAGTTTCTGAATATACTTCTTTTTTATTTAACACATACTGTTCTGTAATTGGAGTATCTTTTTTATCAGTAGCTGTTATCTTTGTCATTGACACAGAATCCCAATAAAATATATTTCCCTTTGCAGCACTTATGCTTATATTTATAACATCTGTTCTTGTATAATCATTAAAAGCAACTATATTCCAAATATCATCATCACCTTTATTACTAACACCACAAGTAAAAAGGAAACTCCTATCATCATTAAGTGAATCCCAATACAGATACTTTACTCCTCCAATTTCAGTAATTCCACTCATCTTCCTAAAGCCATTGTTTTTAGACCATAACCTTACACTATCACAGTTATTATTAAATGAATAACCATAATTTTTGCTCATGCTTCTTGCATCTAAATATATGCGATCACTTCGAAATGATTCTTCACCAACAGCTTCAATAGGTTTTATTGGTAACAATACCAAGCACATAAGCAAAATCATAACCAAAGAAAGGGCCTGTTTAAAACCTTTTAGTTTAAAAAACTTCTTTCTTTGATTTCTCATAAAAACATTTTTCTTTTTTCTCATTCTCAATCTGCTCCCCTTTCTTAATAGATTATGTTTATTAACTATAAAAAAATATTCCTTTTAAATTAAATAAAATCCAAATAGTTACATATTTAGATTACACCATAAGAATATCATAAAATCATGCTTTATTCAAGTAAATTACATTTTTTTATTAATTTTTCATAATTTAATTTTTTATATTTTGTAACTTTATGTAGTTTTATTGTTAATTTATTAACAGCATCTATAAAATTTAAATACTTTAATTAAAAATAGTAGTTTTATTTTTTCTCTCTTTTTACACAAATATATAAAAATACTCTGCACATTATAATTTAAAAATTTTTCACTTTTTTACACACTCTCTTCTGTCTATCATATTTTTATATACCTTATCAAAAAAAATATTGTAATAGTTTTTTCATCTTCTGTAAATTCAGTAAGGGCTTAAGATTCAATTTGATAAAATCAATTTACATATACAAAAAAGGCAAGATAAAAACCTTGCCATAAAAATAAAAAAGTTTTTCTTGGTATATTTACATGTATGAAAACATTGAGTATACCATCTCTGTCTTTTAGAATAAAATCTGCATTTCTTCTAATGAGTACACAATTTCCCTTAAGTTAAAATATTGACTTTTGTACTCTTAATTTTCTTTAAAAATACATATCCTACTGCACAAGATACTAATTCTGTTATTGGAAATGCCCACCAAATTAATGAAATTCCTGCTTGACCATTTCGAACAAATAAAGAAAATATTTCTGCAAGAGGTAATATAATAACAAGCTGTCTCAAAAGTGAGATAACAAGGGATTCCATACCACCATCTAATGCTTGATAAATTCCCTGATATGCTACATTAATTCCTGCAAAAATAAAACTAATAGAAATAATTCTCATTGTACCAATGAAATACTCTCTTGATTGTCCAGCATTAAACAATGTTGCAAATGCTTCTGGGAAAATTTCTGTAATAGCTATACCTAAAGCCATCAGTACAATTGTATACAACAAACCATACTTCATTCCATCACAAATTCTCTTTTTTCTACCCATTCCATAACTAAAAGCTATAATTGGTGTAATTGCATCTCTTAGTCCAAAAGCAAGGAATAATACAAATTGTTGAACCTTATAGAATAAACCATATGCTGTTTGGGCTGATGGACTGAATTTAAGGATAAGATTCATTGCATAGACCATAATAGACATAAGTGCTTGTGCAATAATAGCAGGAAGTCCAATAGCATATATTTCCTTAATAATTCCTGCATCAGGTTTCATAAATTTAACACCATGTTCAAATTCCTTATTCAATTTCATATGAAAAATAACTAACAATACTGCAGATACCACCTGACCAATTACTGTTGCATAGGCAGCACCTTGTACACCCATTTCTGGAACTGGTCCAATACCATAGATCATAATTGGATCAAGGATAATATTTACTACTGCTCCTACAACCTGACCAATTGTAGAATAAAGTGAACGCCCTGTTGCTTGTAATAATTTTTCAAATAGTGAAAAGAAAATAATTCCAAAAGAAATTATACAACATATTCTTAAATAGCTTGTTCCCATTGAAAGTACTTCCGCATCAACTGTCTGTGATGAAATATATGCTTTTACGCCAAATATTCCAAACAATAAACAAACCACATAAATAATTACACCCAAAAACAAACTATTGCCTGCAACTTTTGCTGCTTTTTTACTATTTCCTTGCCCAAGTGTTTTAGCAAGAAGTGCATTTGTTCCCACTCCAGTTCCAATTCCAATTGCTACCATAAGCATCTGTACTGGGAATACTAGCGTAAGAGCATTCAGTGCTGCTTCGCTTCCCACTTTCATATTTCCAACGAAAGCACTGTCCACAATATTGTAGACTGCTTGTAATGCCATGGATAAAATCATAGGGATTCCCATTTGAATCATAAGTTTATTAACTGGCATTTCCTTCATTTTATTATTTTTTTGCATTTAGTTATAATCCCCCTTGTTTTTTGGAGCAAAATCCCAACCCACTGATAAGGATTTTATCCTTTTCTTTCTTTTGCACAAAAAAAGTGTGCACCTATCATATAAGTTGGACTTACGCTGATAGGCTACACACTAAATAATGGCATATAATTAATAAAACGAGTAACAAAACTGGATTTACGCAGTTATTGCTACTCGTTTATGAAATACATTATATTTCCTTTTTTCGAAAAAGTCAACATTATAAATGAATATCTTTACATCTTCTTTGCGTGTAACACTATTCTATATCTGTTATTATTTGCACAAGTTGATAAAGTTAAGATATTATCTTCCTTTGAAACATCTATATCAAATTTTTTTATACTTCTGTTCTTTATAGTGTTTACAAATTGTTCAAATTCATTGTCATTGCTAAACTCTGTCTTTATATAATAATCTTCACTTTCTATTTTATAAATTGAAAAAACTTTATAAATACATTTTTCATTTTCAGTATATAAAGTAATATTGGTATTTTCTTCATTTTCATACCAGTCAGAATTTAAAATATTTTTTAAACTTCCAAACATTGAGCCATCTCTCATATTATGACCATAAATTATAATATTTTTATCTGTATTATCAAACTTATTTCTATAATCTGCAAAAATCCACCCTGCTAAATTTTCACTTTTATCAAAACTATGATTTAAATAGAAATTATTATTATTTGCTTTTACTACTGGATATTCAATATTTGTATTGTTTACTTTAATCCAGGCAACAGTTTCTTTATTCTGTTCTTTTAGTTTATTAAAGTCTATTGTATATTCTTCTTTGTATTCATTTTTATCTTCAACTACTACTGTCTCTTTTATCTGTTCTACTATTTCCTTGTTACTTGTCTTATCTTTATACCATTTATAAATTTTAATTCCAGAATATATTAATATAAAAAGTAAAATCATATAAACAATAAGATTAAAAATCACTTCTTTATATTTTTTATTCTTCTTTCTCATTATTTACATTATCCTTTCATATATAAAGACTAGCCAATAGTAGCTAGTCTTTATATATTTTGTTGTATTATTTTTTTAATTTTTTTCTATTTACTACTGTTAATGCACCAATAGCTGTTATAGAAGTTACAAATAACATTATACTTGTCATAATATTATCTGCTGTTTTTGGATTTTTTGTTTCATTTTTAGTTTTTTTAGATTTTTCTTTAACATTTGTTCCTACAGTTTTGCTTGTCCTAATATTATCTGTTGTTTTTGAATTATTTGTTTCATTATTAGTTTTTTCAGGTTCCTTTTCAACATTTGTAACTACAATTCCATATTGACTTAAATGTGATGTTTCAAATACTATATAACCATTTTCTACTGTTGCAGGTATTCTTTCTTTTATTTCATCATTTAAAATATAAACTACCTCATATTTGTTATATCCTTTTAACTCTTCTGGCATTGCAATTCTAATGTTCATTTTATTATCACTAATTTTTACAACATCATTTCCATCTAGCACATTCATATCTACTATAAATTTAACATTCTTATCTAATAATTCTTTTTTGATTCCTATTTTTTCAACATCTAATTTATAATCTTTACTTATTCCATTTGTAAATTGAATATTTGTTTTTATTTCTCCTGTACTTTGAATTTCTTTTACTGTGTCTTCTGTAGGCTTAGTTGGCTCATCTGGTGTTGTTGGTGTTTCTGGGTTTTTAGTCCAAGTAGCATATAATGTTAAATTTTTATATCTTTCATATCCACTATCTTCTTGTATTAATGTATCTCTTTCAACAGTTGAATCCCATGTATTATCTTTATCCCATAATCTCCAATATATATAAGTATAATTTTCTCCACTTCCATCACTTTTTGTATTCCAACCATTAAAACTATATCCTTCTCTTACAGGTATATATGGCAAAAGTGACATAGAAGTTCCAGAATTTCCACCACCTAGATAGTCATATTTATTAGATGATTTACCATCAATAGTTCCACCATTAGCATTTAAAACTACTACAATACCATCTCCAACAAAAGTATCTTGAGTGTATGTAGCAGTTACATTAACTGCATCAGTATTTGCAAAAGCACTAGAATCAATAGAAGTTACAAATTTTCCATTTAAATCCCATCCTTTAAAAGTACACCCTTCTCTTACAGGGATATATTTTGTTAGGTCAACTGTTTTAAATTCTGTTGATTGGCTGATTAATCTTAAATTTGCTTTGCCATTTATTGTACCTGCAAATGGATCAAGTGTTAAATAATATTTACCAGTTCCTTGCAAAGGTTTATTTGAAAACTTAGCCCAAAGAACTAAACCATTTGTATAAGATACACCATTAAATTCTCCTGAATGATTAAAGTCTGCTATTGCTAATTCTTCATCAGCTTTCTCATCATCAGAAAAATTTTTTCCCCAATGGGAAAATTGATTTTCTCCATTGAAAGGAACAATTCCTTCTGTTAGTTCTGATAATTTAACTTTTGTTTCCCCATCTTCAACATTAAACCTTATAATTTTTGCATACTCTCCATCAATATCCTCATTATCCCAACAAACACTTAGTATTAAATAATACTTTCCATCATCACTAATTGTTGCAGCATTTACTCTGTTTGAAAAACTAAACAAACCTATACTGATTAAAATAATTGTTAAAAGCATTAAATTTTTTTTAATTTTCATTTTCTTCCCCTCCTAACATTTTCTTAATTTATTTTACCATAATTATCTATTTATTTTGTATTTTTTGCCAAAGTTTCATTGCCAATTTGGCCATTGTTTCTCTTCTACTTTTATGATATATTGTAATTAAATTTGAATTATAAATATGGAGGCTTCTTATGACTTTTTGTGAACAATTAAATAAATATATAGAACAAATTGAATGTTCTTCTCAAGAACTAGTAAATGCTTCTGGCTTAACCACTTCTGTTATTAGTCGTTACCGTAGAGGCCATAGAAGTCCTAACATAAGAAGTAAACAATTAGAACAATTGGTAGATGGTTTATATAAACTCTCTATTCAAAAAGAATTAAATATAACAAGAGAAGAATTTTATATTACCCTATCTAATGCTTTAAATGATATTTCTATTGATTTTGAACAATTAAGTAAAAATTTTAATGAACTTATTACAACATTAAATGTTAATATGGCTGAGTTATCTCGTTTTAGTTCTTATGATTCTTCACTACTTTCTAAAATTCGTACTGGAAATAGGAATCCATCAAAGCCTAAAGATTTTATTGAAACTGTTTGTAATTTTATTGTAAAAAAATATAAATCAGAAGATGACAAAAAAACAGTAGCTCTTCTTATTGGTTCTCCTTTAAAAGAATTAAAAGATAGCTCTATCTATTATAATAAGTTATTAGACTGGTTTTCTACTAATCCAAGTGAATCTCATAATTATATAAATGATTTTTTGAGTAATTTAGATAGCTTTGACCTAAGTGAATATATAAAAGCTATACAATTTGATAAAATAAAAGTCCCTATTATTCCTTTTTATAAGGCTATTTCTAAAACATACTATGGTATAGAAGAAATGAAAAAAGGGGAACTGGATTTTTTTAAAGCAACTGTTCTTTCAAAGAATAATGATGCCGTTTTTATGTGTAGTGATATGCCTATGGCAGATATGGCACAAGATGTGGAGTTCGGTAAAAAATGGATGTGTGCTATTGCTATAATGCTAAAAAAAGGCTTTCACTTAAACATTATTCATAACCTTAATAGACCATTTAGTGAAATGATGTTAGGATTAGAAAGCTGGTTACCAATTTATATGACAGGGCAAGTTTCTCCTTACTTTTTTAAAGGATTACAGGATAATATATATTGTCATTTTAATTATGTATCTGGAACTGTTGCTCTATTTGGAGAATGTATTAATGGCTATCATGATAAAGGTAAATATACTTTAACTACTAATAAAACTGATATTTCATATTATAAAACAAAAGCAGAGTGCTTATTAAGCAAAGCTACACCTCTTATGGAAATATATAAAGAAGATTCTAAAAATGCTTATGCTGCATTTTTATCTTCAAGTGTAAAAATCAAAGCTAATCGTAGAAGAATTTTATCTTCTTTACCAATTCATACTATTTCTGATGATTTGCTTTTAAGAATATTAAAACATAATCACATTTCAGATGAAGATATTGAAAAAATAAAAGAATCAGTAGATATGCAAAGAAATATATTAAAAAACACCATGGAGAACAATATTGTTGAAGATGAAATATTAAAGCTTTCAAGAGAAGAATTTAAAACATCTCCTCTTTCACTTTTTCTTGCAGATAACTTTTATGAAAAAAAGATTTATTATACCTATGAAGAATACCTAGAACATCTAAATCTAACTAAAAAATACGAAAAAAATAATACAAATTATAAGTTAACTGTAAATAATAATACTACATTTAAAAATATACAGATTTTAATATGTGAGAAAAACTTAGTTATGATTTCAAAGGCTAATAGTCCTTCTATTCATTTTGTAATTCATCATCCAAAACTACGAAATGCAATTGAAAATTTTATTCCACCTATTGTTGAATAAAGTATTTATACTAATAAAGAACTACCATTTAAAGCTGACTTACAGACAGTTTATATACAAATATTTACTTTATTCAAATTTGATAAGAATTAAAAAATATAATAGAAAAACCGCCCTTTTCATTGTAAAATAAATCTACAAAAGTTAATATTTTTTTATCGTTTATATTTTTGATATGTTCAATTACCTACTCATCTGTTTGATTCTGATTTGCTTTTCAAGTTTCTATTTCTATTAGCAATAAGATTGTTAATTGCTATAACATATTGTTGTGAATTATTTATGCTAAAATCTCCATGATAATAATTAGGTAATACTTCAATTCTGCTTCCATTTATCTTTTCATGAATTATACTCGCTGATTTTTTCATTATGGGTCTTTCTTTATCTCCTACAACTACTAAAACTTTCGATTTTGTACTTGATAAAGAATCTTTAATTTCATATTTTGAGTTTGCTTCCATAAAAGCAATCATATCTTCCTTACTAATTTTACAAGTATCTCTATAATATTCACTAAATAAATCTTCTCTTATTTTTAAAGACTTAAATTGCATTTGTGAAAACCATTTTTTTGATATTAGCCCATAACTCATAGAAAAAGCTGGTCTAATCATTTTATATGTTGCTTTCATAGGAATTACTAATGCACTCTCAATAATAGCACAATCACAAATATCATTTTTCCTTGATAAAATTTCTAAAAGAATCTGTCCTCCTAATGATAATCCTCCCATTAAGCGAATATGACCATTATAATTATTAGTTATATAATCTATAATTTCTTGTGCATTATCTTCTATGCTCGTAAAACCTCTATCACTATCTGAATGTCCATCTAATATTGGAATAACAATATGATAACTTTCTTGTAATTTTTCTGCTTCTTCTCTATAATTCCACCAAGAAAGACCACCACCATGTAATAACATTATTGTATCTTTGTTATTATCTCCATATTCTTTAAAGTTCATTTATTATTTCCCCATTTCTAGTGATATATTGTAAGTTGTTATTTAATTACCTTTTCAAATGAATTAGCATTTAATTATAAATTCTCCTTTATAGAAATTAGCCCAGTTATTAAAAAAGCAAGGTGCATTCTTTGCTTTTTCTAATGAATCTATTTTTATAAAATTAATTTTTATATTATTTTCCTTTGCATATTCAGTTAATTCATTTACTTCATATTCTATATAAGGACATTCGTTGCTATAATAAATAGTGAAATCTTGATTATCTATTTTCATAGTTCTTGCATTATCATTAAATTTAGGTGTTTCTCCATCTTCAAATTGCAATGCTAATAATTCATAATCAGCAATACTATCTACTACTTTAAATCCATAGTGTTCAAAAAATTTCTTTTCTCCAATAAAAGGTTTCTTCTTTTTAGAAACTAGAGTACATATACCACTTTTGCCTTTTTCTTTTGAATCGTTTATTGCATATTCTATTAATTCTTTTCCAATTCCTTTTCCTTTAAAACTTCCTGCTACCCATAAGCAATAAATATATTCATAATTTTTACCACTAATAGGAATCCAAGCTGTTTCTATTGGCTCATATTCAATAAATATTTTTCCTCTTGCATTTAATTTTCTAAAAATATGACCATCTTTTAATTTACTCTTTATCCATTTCTTTTTACTATCAACACCTGCTTGATGTTTTTTATCTCCTATTGCACAACATATATGCTCCTCATCAATATTTTCTAATGTCAAATTTATATATTCATTCATTTATTTAATCCTCCCTACAACTTACTATTTGTGTTTATTCTTATAATAAACTACTAAATTTTTTACTATATTTATCTATATCCTTTGTGCTTTGACTTACAATAAAATCTGTTACCTTAATTTTTAGCCTTTCAACTTCATCATTTGTATAATTTTTATCTTCTACATTTATCCCTGCTTCATTAAATAATTGAATATCTTTACTTGAAAATTGCATTGTTTGTTCCTTCTTTCATTCATTTTTCAAAATACATAGGCATTATAACACAAAAAGTTCAAAAAAGCACAAAAAAAGCCAAAGTATTTTTTTATATTACTTTGGCTTTATATTACTATTTTTAAAAACCTGTTCTAGGTAATTTTGTTATTTCTAATTTTTTTCCATAGGATGTCGTTGTCCATTCCGCCTTATCTTCCAAATGATGTTCTTTATAATCTCCAGTTAATGTTGTATAGTTTGTCCATTTATCTTCTGGTTGCACTGTTGGCAAAACTTTTGTAAATATAAAAGGCTTTTCTATTGCTTCAAATCCTGCCTTTACTGTTCCAAATTCTACTTTAAAATCTGTTATAAATTCGTCATCCTCTAAACTTACACTTGTAAAATCAATATAATTATTTTTTTGTGTATTATATTTTCCAAATTCTATATAGTCTTCTGATTTATTAGTTTTATATTTTACTATATAATCTAAATCTTCATTATATGTTCCTGTAAACAATTTTGTAATTCTTACATAGTCATAAGGTAAATTATCTGTCCAAGTGAAATTATCCAATGATACATTTGATGTGTTTTTTAACGAATTAAAGCCATATTTTATTTCATCATTAGGTTGTGCTTGTACTACACCATTTTTATCAATATCTAATCCAATATCAACACTATTATTTTTTATTGTAATAG
>ERZ857785.1332-NODE-1332-length-27864-cov-3.777986_pt1 | contig 27864 bp, 18 predicted proteins | sample MGYA00519763_ERZ857785 | MGnify/ENA primary metagenome ERZ857785 (study PRJEB31778, sample SAMEA3449365) | human gut metagenome | biome: human gut; feature: human-associated habitat; material: faeces | place: United Kingdom | collected 2010/2012 ...
TCTCCATAATTTGTCATTCTATAAAGCCCCTGATTTCCTTTATCGTCGGTTCCTATTAAATAATAATCTTCATATCTACTTCTGCAAATAAAGCTACATGCAAAAAATGAAAAAAGGAGCTGCCATTCCATGTGTATTCATGAAAGGCAGCTCCTGCTTAAATCATTTTTGTTTAACTACTACTTTTACTTTTTTGCGGATCTTTCCAGATTTCACTGTTATATAGGCTGTTCCCTTTTTCTTTCCGGTGATCACACCCTTGGAATTTACCGTCACGATCTTCTTATTCGAAGAACTGTAGGTAACTTTCTCCTGGGAAGTGATCGGGCTGATGACCGGTTTCAGCGCAAGTTTTTTATTCCTTGCAACGGTCACTCTTGATTTCAGTCCGGTGATCTTTGTTGTTCTTACCGTTGTTTTCTGCACAGTAATGGAAATGACCTGTTTCTTGCCGCTGGCCAGTGTAATGGTCACTTTGGCTTTTCCGGCTTTCAAGCCTTTCATCGTTCCCTTTCTGTTTACAGAAACGATTTTCTTATTGCTGGAAGTCCAGCTTTTAACGGAATCACCCTTTGCAAGTCTGGAAACCTTTATTTTGGAAGTAGACTGTTTTACTTTCAGCTTAATGCGGGTAGCCGTTACCTTGATCGTAGGTGTCAGTTTTTTGCCGACGGTCCTCTTTTCCTTGCGGCCCTTGTTGCTGGTACGCATCTGTACAGCCGGTGAAAATACCGTGGCTGCAGAGATCGTTTTCCATGGTCCGAACACCTCCGGTACTTCTGTAGGTGTTGGTGTCGGAACGTTTTCTTTCCGCTGTATGGTAAGAAGGTAGTCTGTTTTTCCGCTTCCGGCAGCTGTTACCGTGATCTTCACCTGTGCTTCGCTTGCATCTGTTTCCCAGTATACATTTACACGTTTCGTTTTTCCGTTTGCCACAACCGGCATGGATACTTTCTCAACACCTTTTACTTTCTGTACCGTTACCGTGGCATCCCCATCTGAAGGTTCCACATAAAGGCGGAGGAACTTTTCCTTATTTTCCCCTTTGTCTGCAAGATACGAAACGGTATAGCTGGTTTTGGTGCTGTCAAATACCGGTGATAATGTAAGATATTTTGAAGTATCTGTAAAAGTATTGCTGGTACTTACCACCAGGTTTGCCAGGGAGGAATTTCCAAGCCCGCTGGTAAGGTGGAAGATATAATCCCTGCTCTTTCCGTTCAGTGTTGTTTTAACCGTAACATCTGCCTGTCCGGATCTTACATCTGCCACATAAGTTCCATTGGAAGCTTTTCCGTTGACAGTCAGGGTACATCCGGCAGGTGCTTTAAATGTCAGGGTCACTTTTGTAGCATTTTCAGCAACCCTTAAGGTATGCTCTTTTTCCGAACGCTGGAATGCTTTTTCCCAGTTGACCCGGCCAGTATCTGCTTCTGCTGATACACTGTCAAGGTAAGCTCCATTTGTTTCCAGTGCCATCAGATAACAGGAGTCATTCTTATAATAAAGTGTCCCATCCCTGTCTACGCAGATCGGACTGATGCAGTACTCCTGCTGTGCGAGTACCGGACGGAAGAGTTCTTTCGGTTTTCCGGAAGTCTGGCCCGGCTCATCTGTCAGCATATAGATACCGCCAGGTTTTGCATTGTAGGTAAAATACAGATAAACACGTCCATCCGCTTGGCCATCTCCATTAAAGTCCTGGTTTTCATAAGCGGTCGAAAGAAGCGGTGCTGCCTGCGGATATCCCGGGATAGAAACTTTATATGCAAGGGAAAGACCGGAAGCAGATTCTGTCAGGACATCAAAATGGTGTCCCCCATCCGCATTGTACTGTCCGCCGTTTCCGCAGACACCTACATAGATTCTTCCTTTATAGACGACCGGTGTGGATGTTGCCGCACCGCCCAGGTTATAGCTTGCCACTGCACCGAAAGTACCATCTGCATTCATGGCAACCCGGTAGAGATAGCCGCCTTTGGTCGTAAAATAAACATATCCGTTGTTATAAACAATGGTGGATCGGATATCGCCGATCATGTCCGTGCGCTTGTCGATCAGCTGTCCGGTGTGCGTATTAACTGAATACAGGATAGAAGTATAGGCATCACCGGCCCCGTCATCAGAACCAAACACCAGATAATTTTCGGACGCATAAGCACCTGTCCAGTAAAAACCGCCCTTATGGTTATATTTCCAGGTACAGTATTTTATCTCATCACCTTTTGACGGGTCTTCATCTGTAACAGAAAGGCAGAAGTAAGAACCAGGGGTTGTATCCGAAGTCCAGGTTCCGGTATAAATATATCCATCCTTATAGGTGATCGGGGAAAGTGTCTGGCCTCCCAGGCTCTCACTGATCCAGAGGGATTTTAAAGAAGTGGCACTCAGTGCCTGGATCTGTCCGCCGCCGATCTGTGCAAAAAGCATTCCTTCCGCATAAGCAAGCGAGATCATGGCATACTGCATATTTCCGTGCATCTGTTCACTGGTCTGCACGATATCCCCGGTATTTTTATCTATTTTATAGATGAACTGTCCGGATGCCACGTAAAGATAGCCGCCCAGGATCAGTGGAGGGGTAAGTGCTGCATCCCATCCCTTTGCATCCAGATGCAGGGACCATTTCTGCACCGTTGTATCCTTGCTTGCCGGCGTGGAGGTATTGGTGATCCCGTTGTTTGTTTCACTGTTCCGGTAACTGCTCCAGTCATTATCCGTGATCTCTGGCTGCGTTGCCGTCTGCTGTTCCAGTTTTACCTGGATCTCTGTTTCCTCACCTACCGTAAACTTCTCTCTTCTGGAGATATATCCATGTCGTGACACATTCCAGGTATACTCATCCCCGTAATAAAGAGAATCATACACAGAAGCATCTTTGGAAGGTTCCACACGCTCCCCTTTAGAATCATATACACTGACCACTGCATCCGATGGATCTGTTACAAAAGCGATCGAGGACTTTGCTTTTTTATGTACGGTGATCGTATAGGTGCCTGTGGATGTATAAGTGATATCCTGATAAGCCGGATCCTGATAAGTCCCGTCTTCGTTCATCTGGAAAGTGATCCTGGTCTCAGAACCGTCAAGTGGAATCTCAATGGCATTGCTGCCGGATACTGCCTGTCCGTTTACGGTAAGGCCATACCACTTGTCATTAAAGGCTTTTGCAGAAACTTTTACAGATTCTGTATTCTCACCCACTGTCACATCATAATCCCTGGTGATACCGGCACTGTCAAATTCTGAGATCAGGTTTTTGGCCATGTCCGTGTCCGAGGGAAGGTAACAGCCGATCATGGAAAGATCCAGCCTCCGGAGCACTACGATCTTGTAAGTCTGGCTGTCTGTGGCTGTACCGGCTGTTACTGTGTAAACAGCCCTTTTTCCATTATCTTTTGTAAAAACATTTGAAAAATTATAACGTTTTCCATCGGTATATCCGGTTGCAATGATCTCACTCTCAACCGTCTTTCCATCAAGATCGCAGGCAGATAACCGGATCGTTGATCCCTCCGGCGCATCGGCCCCCAGATCTGCCGTTACATAAAATCCGGTAGAATTATAACTGGATCCGATCTCAACGGTATAGGTTTTCCCGCCATAAGTTTCATCCAAATCTTCCCTGCGGCTGATCTCCAGAGGATCCTTAACGCCATAGCCGGAATACACACTGAGATCCTTGAGATATTCTTTCGTACTGTTCTCCCCGGCAAATGGAGCATCCTCAAAGATAAGTTCTGCAGAATCTTCATCGTCAGAGCCGTCCATGACCAGTTCCTCCTGATCCTCGCCGTTAAATTCCCCCTTTGAGAATTCCGCATCTTCTGGTTGCTCTGTTTCCGGTTCTTCGGTGATCTCCACGTCACTGTCTCCCGGCTCTTCTGTGATCTCTGTCCCTTCCTGGACATCCGGCTGTGCTTCCGTCTCTGCTGCCCCGGAAGAAAAATCACTTTCCATGGATATGTCGGCTCCATAGACCGGAGCTGTCCCTGCCAGCATGCTCACCGACAGAAGGACTGCCAGCCATTTTCCTAGTCTTCCTTTCATCTGATGTTTACCTCCCTTTTGGATTTTTTACTGCTGAAGCAGTGGATTCCTGCTTTTTATTTTTCTGAAACTGCGTCTCGCTCCTGTCCATAAGAGCAGGTACAAAACTCCTGCCAGTGCAAATAAGGATAGAATCCTGGTAAAGAGTTTCATGTGCGTCCAGGTGTCTGTTACTTTACTTCCTACCAGTTCCGGGATACTTTTTCCTTCGTTTTTGGAGGAAGCGGATGCTGTCCCGGATGTAGTCTCTTTTTCTTTGCTTTCAGTCAGTTCTTCTGTGGATGACTCTTCTGTTTTCTCTTTTGTTTTGTCTTTTACGGCATCCGCTTTTTTGCTGCTTTTCTTTTCACCTGATGTACCGGAACCAGAGCCTTTTTTCTTCGTACCTGCATAAGCCGTCAGTTTCTTTTCCTTGTTTTCGTCTGTGCTATCCAATCCGTTCTTTCCGGATGCCGTACCTTTTCCGCCAACCGTTTTCAGATTTGTAAGGGATCCTTCCCCATTATTGCCTTTGCCCGGGACTCCGGCTTCACTTTTATTTCCACCATATCCGGGTCTCTGGGCGATCGAACCGGAATTTCCATTGCCCCCATTTCCCGCTGTCCCGTTATTCTTCTTTCTGACATCAGGGATCCGGATCACCATCGGACTGCTTACATTGCCTGCAAGGTCTTTTACCACGATCACCACATCTTTTTCACCTTCTGACAGGCCTGTAATGGTCAGGGTATCGCTTCCTTTCAACACTTCTCGTCCCTCTTTTGAGGTATCCGGGGTCTGTACTTTCGCGCCGGCCTCTATGACACGGTAATAGCATTGTCCCCTTTCATTGGTCTTATATACTACTGAGGCCTGGTCCACGGATATCCTGCTCGCACTGATCTTTTTCAGTTCCGGCGGTGTCTGGTCCGTGATCCCAAGTGTCAGGTAATAATCCCTCCGGGTGCCGTCCTGTGCGGTTACCTGCACCCGGACCATAGCTTCCTTTTCCTGGTCTCCGAAATGGATTTTCCAGTAAACATGCCCCTTTCCATCGTTGCTTTCTTTGATGGTCTCATCTTTTTCCACGGTAGAATGCTTCACTCCGCTCAGCGCATAGATCTTGAACGTGGCATGTTCTTCTTCCGCTGTCAGCCAGATGTTCAGGCTCTGACGTTCCCCGTCATAAACCGCCTTGGATCTGTCATGGTCCTTGTTTAATGCGGGATCTAGTTTTAAGATCCCTTTTCCCCAGGTATCGGAGCTGGATATATATAATTCTTTCAGATCCGCATTGCTGCTTTTAACTTCCGGAGTGACGGTCGGTTCCGGTGTAACAGAAGGCTCCGGCGTAACGGAAGGCTCTGGAGCTGCCGTCGGTTCCGGCGCAACGGTCGGTTCCGGTGTAACAGAAGGCTCCGGTGTAACGGATGGCTCTGGAGCTGCCGTCGGTTCCGGCGCAGCGGTTGGTTCCGGTGCAGCGGTTGGTTCCGGAGTGGCAGTTGGCTCCGATTCTGCAGTCGGCTCCGGAACGGCGGTAGGTTCTGCGGGTACCGATGGTTCTGCCAGCGTTTCCCCTTCCGAACTCTCTGTGCTGTCTGCTGCATAAACTTCCCTGACAAAGATTACATCTGTTTCTGGTGCAGCCCCTCCTGCCAGAAGTCCTGCAGAAAGGGTCCCGATAATAAATTTGTTAATGATCGGTCTCTTTAAATTGTTTTTTTTCATTACCAGTCCCCCCATACTTCGCCGTTATCCCCGACACCCAGATCTGCTCCGGAATACAGGGTAAAGCGAAGCCTTACTTCGTCACCGTCTGCCGGGAAATAGCCCGACATTCCAATGTTCATATATTCACCGTTTACAAAATACATCCAGCCGGAATTCATGGTAAAATCAAATTCTCCCAGCCAGTTGGCATCATGCCCGGACAGCTGGCAGTTTACTTCTGTCAGATGCGCCATCAGGTCATCCGGGATCGAAGCTCCGGAAGTGATGCCGCCGCGTCCGATAGCTTTCAGGTAAAAACCTCCTGTTGCACTTCCATCATTCCTCCAGTCAAACCCGCTGTTCTGCAGAAGCCTTAAGACCACGGAGGAAAGCTGCTCGCCCTGATAAAAGTCGATGGATGTCGCCGGCAGGATTGTCCCAAGTCCGACAGTCCCCGCCTCAATGCTGACCGTGATGGAACCGGCAGGTTCTTCCTGGCTTTCATCCCCTTTATAGATGGTAAAAGTTGGAAGTGTGGTACTCCACCCCTCATCATCCGTTGCCTTGATATCCACAGTGTTGCTGCCCTCATTCAGATCCAGACGGTAAGCCAGGATTCCCGGCGAAGGCTCCCCTTTTGAAGAAAGTCTTTCACCGTTTCCATATACTTCCAGTGCCGTAGAGGATAAGCTGTTCCCGTACCAGTCTACCGCCTGTACATAAAATGTACGGTACGCGGCATTTACCGTTTCCCCGTCAGTCAGGTCTGTGACGATCGTTGGATAATGGTCTTCCTCCGGTTCCTGTGTCGGTTCCGGCTCCGGAGATGGCGTCGGCGTTGCACTGAGCGGTACCTGCGCCCCATCCTGGTTCCGGTTATCGTCCTGGTCCGGTGTTTCTTTCCGGCTGTCATCATCCTGGTCACCATTTTTGTCATAATGGATGGTATTGTCTTTGGAGCTGTCATTATCCTCTCCTGTAGAGCCGTCTTTAGGATCGGTATCCCCTTTTTGGGTATCTTCCTTCTGGCTGTCCGGTTCCGGTGTCTGGGAAGCTTCCGGCTCTGATGTCGGCTCCGGGGTGACAGTCGCCTGTGCCTCTTCCTTTTTCTTTTCCGGTTCTTCCTCCGGTTCATCTTCCAGGATCTGTGCCTGTTCTTCAAAGGAAGATTCTTCACCCGTGGAAGCATCTTCCTGGCTTCCGGCATAAGCATATCCCTTTCCAAGATAGCCCTTTAAGGAGCTTTCACTGTTCACCCCCTGTACCGGATTTTCACTTTTCTCCGGTTCATAGTTTTTCATTCCCAGAAATAATACTCCAGCAAAAAGCAGGAGACAGACAATAGCTGTCAGAAAGGAAAGCCGGTTATTCTTTTTTCTCTTTTTCATGGTCATTTCCTCCTTAATACAGCCTTTCTATATATTTCATGATCCAGTTTCCATACCAGCTTCTGGCTTTTTTCAGTTCTTTTTTCATCTTCTGCACGCACAGAGCGGTATCCTTTCGTTCTTCTTTTGATACAGCATGAGGACTGAACGCAGCCTTTTCCCCGATAACGCTTGTTTTTCGGTAACACTTCATGGCATCTTCCGAATAAAGCTCAGGGCCATGATAATAAAGAAGCCGCGCATATCCGGCCATGGCGCGAACCGCCTGGCGGTCATCTTCACTTTCAAACAGTTTTCTCCGTCTTCTGTTTGCGTGGATGCGGAGCACACAGACCGTAAAGATAAATATCAGGCAGAAGAGGTCAAATACCGCAAGCAGGAGGATCAGAAGCTTTTCGATTCCGAACAGTGCCAGTTTTAAGCTCCAGTGTGTCTGGATGTTCTCCTGTGCAGGCGGTTCGTCCTGTGCTTCCGGGATGGCGGCTGCTTTGGCTCCTTTTGCCTCCAGGCCTGCCGTGAGGTCTGCTTCCTCCATGACATTATAGTATTCCGGTGTCATTTCTACCGGTACCCATCCAAGGCCGTCCATATAGATCTCGGTCCAGGCATGTCCATTCTTTCCCGGGATTTCTATCGTATCCCCCGGGTTTTTATCTTTGATATCTTCCGGTGTGATCAGATAGCCTTCCACATAACGGGACGGGATCCCGTAATAACGGAACATCAGTGCCGCTGCCGTGGCATAATGGACACTGTGGCCGATCCTGGTGTTTGTCAGGAAGTCCTCTGCAAAATCCCCCTGTCCGGTATACGGATCGGCTGCCGTGCTGTAAGTCAGGTTCTTTTCCAGATAGGAACGGATCCTGCTGATCGCTGTATAGTAATCGGTATGCCCCTGTTCCCGGTTTCCACCGTCCCCCAGTTCTTTGCGGAACAGGGTTTCCAGTGCACCGGACAGCTTCGTATCCTGGCTGTACACAAATGCGTTGTAATAACTCTCATCATCACGGTAGGAATCCCCTTCATCCCTGGCAAGTGCCTGATAGACCCTTGCCCCCAGCACCGTAAAATCTTTTACCAGGTTTCCATTTGCCTGATAGTGATAGTTTCTTGCTCCAAAGAGTCCTTTTGCTTTTAACATACTGTCAGCAAACGGTGTCTCTTTCCTGTATCCTGCAGGCAGTTCTGTGATCTCATAAGGGGTATAGAGATAACGGCTGTCTGCCTTTTCATTTTTTATGTCCACTTCGGATACTTTGTCAGAAAGGGCATCATCATCTGCAAGTGCCCTTGCACGGCTTAGCTGGGTCTCCCCATAAAATCCATCCTGGTGGAGCCAGTAAAAGAGCGTCCTCTGTTTATAGGCATCCTCCGTATCCAGGCTTTCCCAGGAAGAACCGTCATACACGCTTCCCACAAATCCTCTCAGGTAGAGAGAATCCGGATTTTCCATGGTAACGGAAAGTGCCGTATCGTCTGAGGCACTCCAGGCACCGCATTCTTTCAGCTTTCCATCCGGAAGGGTATTGATCTTTCCTTTTTTGTACCGCAGGCTGCTGATCCCGTCCAGGGCCTCTTTTTTAGCTTCTGTGACAAGTGTCGAGGAACCATAGTCTTCGGACGGCATAAACTGTTCCAGAAGGATCCCGGCTGCCAGCATTACCGCACATGCCAGGATGCTTCCTGTCAAAAATGCCCGGCTGCTCTCTGCCCGGTGGCGTTTCCTTCCAGAACGGGAAAGGATAAGATTCAGTTCCAAAAGGATCCCCATGTAAAAAATAACTCCTGTGCCTGCATCCGGTTCCATACCAAGGATTCCCGAAAGGACAGGAAGTACCAGAGCCCAGGCAAGCACCAGTAGATAAAACTTCAATTTCAGGATAAGGAATCCGCAGACTGCCGCTGCCATTCCAAGATAAATAAGGAATACCATGCGGGCGGCATCCCCTCCCTGTATCCCGGCAGTCTCAAACCTTTTGAGGTAAATTCCTGCCCGGCTTCCCAGGATGTCTGCCATATCATTCCAGTATAATGCCATGCCGTCTAAGAGCTGTCCATGGAACAGGAAGATCCCTGCGATGGAAACCATTCCCAGTCCCAGCCGTCCATAAAGCCCATATTTTCCCATTCTTTCTGTTGCAGTACAGAACACTGCCATAAGAAGCACGCTTCCCAAAATCGGTGCCATGCGTTCCTGCTCAGTAAGGACACTCATAAAAAGCAGGAGCCCTCCGCCTGCACTAAGCCAGATCAGTGCAGTTTCCAGCAGGATACCGGACAGTTGTTTTCCATATGCTGTTTTTGACTGTCTTTTGGATTCTGTGATCCGTATTTCCATAATACCTGTTCTCCTCCACTGTCTCTGCCGCCTGTGCCGCATCCTACGATAGTCACTTCTCCCTTTGCTGCCAGGAGTTCTGCTTCTTTGTCCTGCGGGTCGCCGGTTATATATACATAGTTTGCAAAATTCTGTGTCCCCGGATCTTTCAGATATTCCCGTACCGTGACCGGTGTTTTTGCATCACTTCCATAACGCAGGAAGCGGTACAGGATGTTTTCGCGGTCCTCTTCTGTACGGATCTTCTCCAGCCGGAACTTCCCAGTGCTGTGGTCATAGACTCCGGCCTGGCAGGAGATCTTCTTTTCCATAAAGCTCTGAATGACTGCTGAAAAGACTTCTGCCACCGTTTCCGCACGCTGCGGATCCCGGTCTGCCTGAAATGCTTCTGCCAGAATCAGTACCGTATCATCCACCGGGAAGCTTTTTTCCCGGATCATGATGTCATCCAGCTTTCCGGACAACTTCCAGTGGATCTGCCGGATACTGTCACCGGAACGATATTCCCGGATGTCATAAGTTTCTCCCGGATCATCCCCCGGGCGGCTTCCGGAATAGCGGAAACTTTCCATGTCGAATCCTTCCCTTGTAAAAAGGGAAAGCTCACCTTTTTGTCTTTCCGGCATTACAACGGTATAAGCGCATGTATCAGCCTTCCTTTTTAAAGAAAAGACACGAAAAAAATCCTGGCATTTCCAGTCAGAAAAACAAAATCTGATACAGCCGCACCAATTGCTTCCAGCCTCAAATTCAATGACCTGCTTTTCCTTTCCTCCCAGGGAAAAGGAAATCGGGATCACCCCTTTTTCCCCGGTAAAAAGATTTTCCCACCGGAGCACTCCTGCTCCGCCAAATACCGGCCATGCAGACTGATTTTCCAAATACATTTTTCCATGGAAACACTCCATTCTCTCTGATGCCTTTGGAAGATGCAGTTTGATAACGGCCTTTTTTCCGGATAAGGCCACACTCCCTGCGGAAAAGATCAGAAGAAGGGCGGAGAGTAAGAGAACCGCTGCAAAGAGCCATGTGCCTGTAATTACTGCTGCTCCTGCCATGCAGACCAGCCACAAGAGCCACAGGATCCTGTCCTTTATCATCCTTCCACCTTCGGTTCCGCCACATCTGCCAGGATCTCAGAAAGGATCTCACGGGCGGATTTTTCCTGATACCTCGCCTTGGAATCCAGGATCATTCTGTGTGCCGCAACGTCCTTGAATACCTCCTGCACATCCTTTGGAATGACATAATCCCTTTCTTTCATATAGGCAGCTGCTTTTGCCATCCTTACCAGTGCCAGGGTTCCACGCGGGCTTAATCCCAGTGTGATCAGTTCATGATTTCTCGTAGCCTCTGCAAGATTTGCCACATAATCAAGCACCTGGTCTGCCACATAGATCTCCTGTACCTGTTTCTGGAGTTCCAACACCTCCTCCCGGGTAACTACGGTCTTTGCATTTTCCAGGGGATTTTCCCCCTGTCTGTCCCTTAACAGTTCCACCAGGCTCTGGTGATCCGGGTACCCCATGCTGACACTGATCATAAAACGGTCAAGCTGTGATTCCGGAAGGAGCTGTGTACCGGAAGAGCCCACCGGGTTTTCTGTGGCAATGACTACAAACGGGGATGGCACACAATGGGTTTCCCCGTCTACCGTCACCTTTCCTTCTTCCATTACTTCCAGAAGGGCAGACTGGGTCTTGCTGGAAGTACGGTTGATCTCATCTGCCAGCAAAAGGTTGCACATGACAGCCCCGGCACGATAGGAAAACTGTCCGCTCTGTTTGTCATACATGGTAAATCCGGTCACATCGGAAGGGACAACATCCGGTGTAAACTGGATACGGTTGAATTCCATTCCCATAAGACGGCTCAGTGCCAGTGCGGTTGTGGTCTTACCAACACCAGGCACATCTTCCAGAAGTACATGCCCCTTTGCAAGCACTGCCATGAGAATCTTATCTGTGATATCTTTTTTTCCTTTAATGATCCGCTCCAGCTGATCCTGGAGTTCTTTTATCTTCTGCGGCATTTTCTTTCCTCCATCCTTATCTGTGGTCTGTCATATCAAAAAAGCTGTTTTCCTTATCCTGGTAGCGCTGGTAAGCCACCAGTGCACAGAATCCCTGGTCTGTTGCCATGGGGTTGCTTTCCCCGTCCAGGGTATGTTTAAAACTTCCATCCTTCTGATAAAAAGTCATCAGGGTATCATACAGGCCTTTTCCATCTTTCTGGAAACGTTCATCCTCATTGCAGTCTACGCCTACCGCACTGAGGGCGATCACGGTCTGGGAAATAGATTCTGAGCTCTTTGCGCCAAATGCGGTATAACCGCCATCATCGTCCTGTATATCTGCCAGAAATTCCACACCCTTGTCAATGACTTCCTTTACATCTTCTTCATCCTGGTACGGTTCCAGGCTCTGCAGTGTCATGGCGGTCAGATCCACATCCCCGTCTTTGGCGTTATCATCCAGGGAAAATCCGCCATCTGCTTTTTCCCTCTCCAGTATGTAATCCAGGTATTTCTGTTCCAGCTCCCCGTCTTTATTGGAATCCGGGTCATCGGCATTTAAGGCGATCAGTGCATAAATGGCACCGTTTAATCCCTGGGAGACCACTGCATCAAAATCTTCCAGCGGCTTTTCAATATCGTAACCGCCAATATCCGTTGGATCCTTTCCTATGGATTTCAATGCCATGACTGCCCTGGAATACTCCGTATAACGGTTATCACTGAGCACGCCTTCCTGGTCTTTGACCCGTTTTTCAAGATTGGCACGATATTTTTCGAAATAGTTCTCATCCACCGTTTCTCCCGAACGGGCAAGTGCGATCACCGTCCATTCCCCGCCCAAGGTATCCGATGCCGGTGATGTTACGGTTTTCTGTTCATAAGCAGCTGTTTTTTTCAGTGCATCTTCCAGTTTTGGGGTTCCGCCCCCGCAGCCTGTCAAAAGCCCCGCTGTGGTAACTAACACCAGAAACTGGCATGTCCTTTTTTTTAGTCTGTTCATAATTTCCCCCTCATTTTTTCGTTTATCTGTTTTATGCAAAGAATCACATCTTCTTTATTGGAACATTCTATCGTCCAGGTCCGTTCCTTTGTGCAGGGAAGAAGTTTTAAAACCTTTTCCCATGGAATTGTGCCCTTTCCTAAGCCCAAATGGGAATCCCTGTCCCCTGCATTGTCATGGATATGGACATGTCCGACATATGGAGCAAGTTCCTTCGCCCATTCGAGGACCGAAATTTCCGAATAGCAGTGTGCGTGCCCAATATCCAGACACAGCTTAAAGTTTGGATGATTCACGAAGTTGTATACATCCAAAAGAAGCCGCCAGTCTTCATCCAGGACATTTTCCATGACGACCTGGGGACCTTCTCTGTCTTTCAAAAACTCCCGGAAAAACCGGCCTGTCTGTTCCGCCCATCCTTCCCGGAAATATACCGTAGGGATCATCCCTGAATGATATACGATCTTTTTGGCTCCAAGGCGGATTCCTGCCTGGTAACACTGGTCAAACCGTTCCATGGTCACTTTCCTTATCTGACTGTCAAAAGATGCCGGGTTTAAGTCCAGAAATGGCCCATGCAGGGTAAGCGGTGGATTTCCCATCTGTTCCAGTCTTTTTTGATACTGTTCCATTTTTCTTTCCAGCCGGTCCAGATTGTCAGATATGGAAAACTCGATACTTTCCACACCGGCTCCATACTGACCGCAGATTTCTTTCATATCTTCATCGCAAAGCAAATGGCTGACATAGATCAAAGCATTTCCTCTTTCCCGGACTCAATCAGCCCGTATTTTTTCTTAATGCGTTCCAGTTTTTCAAGAAGCGGCCTGCTCAAAAACCATAAAAAGATCACAGTTGACAGTGCATGCACCAAATCCACCGGGATCCCTGAAATGTAAAAAGCAACCAGGCTGGCCGGTGTGATATACCCATAAGACATCAGGATGCTTGCCGGATTCATGATCCCGCCGTAGATCAGGACCACACTTAAAAATCCATAGATACAAAGATCCCGCTTCCTTGCTTTTAAGATTCCTTTCTGGTAAAGAATTCCTGCCAGGAACCCGATGATGCCAAAAGAGAACATCTGCCATGGTGTCCAGGGGCCCTGTCCCATAAACATGTTGGATAACATCATGATAAGACAGCCAACGAGAAACCCCGCCTCTCCCCCAAAAGACACACCGGTAAGGATCACAATAGCAGCTACCGGTTTGAAACTGGGTACCATAAAGAAGGCTGCCCTCCCTGCAACACCGATCGCTGCAAGGACAGAGATCACCATGATTTCCCGTGCTTTTGGTTTGCGTCCTTCAAACATCATAAAAAACGGGAGCATTGCAGCCACGATCACGATCAGGCTGCATATCAGATATTTCCTTCCATGGAAAAACCGGACTGACAGATACAAAAGCAGTGGTACGACCAAAAGCATCAGAGCAAGGGCAAACCAGGTCCTCCGGTTCACTTTCCCCTTCTTTTCCATCTGCCGGATGATCATCCCATCGGAGGGAAGGGTATATTCTTCCAGATCTTCTGCCGTTTCCTCTTCTTGTGCTTCATTTGGGGTGTCTTCCCAGAATTCATCTATAAACTGGTCCAGTTGCTGCTCTGTAAGCACGTAACCACATCCTTTCCGGTCACAGCTTCCGGAAACAAATGCCTTGCCATCCGGTTTGCTGCAGTTGTGTAGAAATTATTTCCAGCAAAAAACTCCCGGGTATTCTGGCTGGTAACGATGTTTCCCTCAAAAAACAGGCCTACCCTGTCCGCGTATTCTGCAACAAATTCCACGTCATGGGAGATCATAAAGATCGTCAGGCCATGCTGTTTCAGCCGGGTTAAGATCTTTCCGATCTCTTCTTTATATTCTGCATCCATTCCCTTCGTAGGTTCATCCATCAGGAGAATCCTCGGACGAAGCAAAAGGACTTTGGCAAGTGCCAGCCTCTGCTGTTCCCCGCCACTCAGATCATAAGGATGTCTTTCCAGAAGCCCTTCCAGCCTGGTAAGGCTTACGATCCCTTCTATGGCCTTTTCTTTTTTCATATGGATCTGATATTCCGAAGACATTTTTTCTCTCCTGCCCCCAATCACAGAATACAGATCTTCCAGGACTGTTTTCTTTAAGAAAATGCTCTGTGGGTTCTGCGGCATGACTCCCAAAAGCCCACAATACAGATCCCGGTCTTTATACGAACGGATATCCCACCCTTCCAGAAGTATCTTCCCACGGTATGGACATCGCACCCGGCTTAAAAGAGACAGCGTCGTGCTCTTTCCCGTACCGTTTCCACCTACCAGTGCATAGAACTCTCCCTTTTTTACCTCCAGGGAAAGATCACGGACAACATCCGGACTGTCCTTTTCATACCGGAACCAGACATCTTTCGCCTGAATGGACAATTCTTTCTTCGAACTATCTGTTTTTGTGTATCTGACTTTTTCAGTGCTTTCGCTCTTTCGCTGACTATCCGAAGCAATTCCTTTTTCGTTACAGTAATGGGAGAGCCACTGTCTTCCCTCACTGACTGTCAGCGGACAGGTTGCCTGACTGTCTGTCTCACCATAGATCTGCATAGGAATCGGCATGGAAAGAAACATGCCATGTTTTTGTTCCTTTAATTTTACCCCGATCTCCCTGGGAGTTCCTTCCAGATAAACATTCCCCTTATCCATGACAAATACCCTATCCGCATAAGGGATGATATCCTGAAGCCGGTGTTCCGTAAGGAGCACCGTTGTTCCAATATCACGATTAATCTTTTTTACGGTTTCCAGAAAATCAGAAGCAGCGATGGGGTCCAGCTGAGACGTAGGCTCATCCAGTATTAAAAGGGATGGATGCATTGCCATGATCGCAGCCAGGTTTAAGATCTGCTTCTGCCCTCCTGACAGCTCTGAGACATTTTTATAAAACCACTGATGGATACCAAAATAGCTGGCCATCTCCGCAACCCGCAGCCGGATAGTCGCATTGTCATATCCCAGGCTTTCCAGTCCAAAGGAAAGCTCATGCCAGACTTTATCCGTTACGATCTGATTATCCGGGTTCTGCATGACAAAACCGATCTCCTGGCTCTGTGTCCGGTGATCGATCCCCGAAAGCGGCATCCCCCGGTAAAAGATTTCTCCCTCTGACTTTCCAACCGGGGCCAGCACGGTTTTTAACTGGCGCAACAGCGTGCTTTTGCCGCATCCGCTCCGTCCGCAGATCACATTTAACGTTCCTTCTTCTATTTTCAGATTCGCATGGTCCAGAACCTTCCTGGAACATTCCGGGTATGCGAAGCTAAACTCCTTTACTTCTACAAGATTCATAATCATTATCCTTCCTGTTCCAGAGTTTCGTAGATTTTTTTGTAAGTCATATCCAGATCTGTTTCACAATGCTTCCGGCTTCTGGCAAAACGGATGGTCTCCGTCACATCCAGGATCACCGGAAGGAAACAAAAACATGCGAAACAGATGTATGTAAGCATTGCTTCAACTACTGGAACAGATACCGGAGCCTGATGCCCCTGAATGGTAAAACCAGCAAGTAAAATACGGGGATCATAACTTGCATAAGAAGCCCCATTCATACAGCCAGTGGCAAATACAAGGAATAAAGCTGCCATCACTGCCAGAAGCCCCTTATCCTTCTTCGTAAACTTGTAAATGGAAAAAGCAGTCCTTCCTTTTAATCCATATCCCCTGCTCCGCATGGAATCCGAAGTCTCTATGGCATTTTCCAAAGCCCATGTGACCAGTATCGACAGCATATTAAATCCCGCACGGATGCGGTTAAAAAGACTGCCCTCTGAAACATCCCTTCCCATGGATTTCTGACCGTTCCGGATCACTTTCAGCTGCCCCGTAAATCTGGGGACAAAGCGAAGTGCCATGGAAAGGATCAGAGAAAGGGCCGGTATCAGCCTTCCAAACAGGTAAATAAATTTATCACTTGTCATAACTTTATTATAACAGGAAAACCACTGGATCACTACGAACATGACCGCTCCAAGGACTACTCCATAGACTAAGGCCTCCAAAGTGATCCAGTTTCCACTGCTTTCTACATAATATAGCATCGTGACCCCATAATGATTGAAAAGTGGATTCAGAAGAGCCACGATCAAAAGACTGGGAAGGGTAAAGAGAAAGCTTTGCCTAAGTGTCCTTTTTCCTCCAAGCAGAAAGACGGAATAAGACAAAGCACCCGCATAAGAAATGCAGATAAAGACGGGATGCTGATTAAACATAGTAAATAACAGTACTACAGCAAAATAAAAAAAATTCAAAAATGGATGGCATGTGGAAAAAGCATCAATGATGGATTGATCCGCAGGCTGTCTGTTTCTTTTCTCGGTCTCATTTGTTGATAACACGTTTAAATGTACTCCCTCTTTAATCCCTGCTCTTCACAGTACAAATCCACTTTGCTTCCCTTTTTGCAACGTATCGTGCAGTTTTTGTTCACGATCTTTGAGCCAATATGCTCAGGATCATGATGTATCTCCAGATATTCCAGCCGGTTGCATCCATGAAAGACTTCCTCTCCAAGATACATGATATTTTCCGGAATATATACCTCTTTCAATTTCTTACATCCGAAAAAGGCCCTCTGATCTAATTTTTTAATTTCTTTTGGTAAGACTATGGTTTCAAAGCCACAGAAGTAAAAGGCTTCCAGACCAATTTCTTCCAGTGTATCCGGCAGCGTGATCTCCTTTAATTCCTTACAGCGGTAAAAAGCTCTTCTTCCTATACTCTTTAAATGCTCCGGGAATACCACTTTACTTAACTGCGTGCAGGAATGAAAACAGCACTCCGGAATCCTGCGGCATTCTGAACTGGTTTCAAATGCTACCTTTTTAAGGGCTGTGCATCCTTTATAACTATAATCTCCTAAAATTTCCAAAGATGCCGGAAATGTTACTTCTCTGAGAGAATGATTTTCCGAAAAAGCACTCTCTTTGATTTCTTTAACGGTCTGTGGGAATACAACGGGCTTACGGAGCTGGCAGCTTGCAAAAGCTTCCTTTCCTATGATTCTGCAGCCGGATGGCAGGATTATCTCTTTTATTTTCCCGTTGCCCTTATAACAACAATCATCAATATAAATATATTTTTCAGGAATTGCTGCTACCTGTTTGTTTCTTTGCATACTGGCAAGCTGTGCCGTAAATGTACGATGATCAAATCGCAGTATACTCCATGTTGCTTTATCATTTTGTGAGCACATATGATCTCCTTTCCAACGTTCGGATCATACAAACTGTATATCTTTTACATGTTTGTATTCTTTGCCTGACGTGTTGGATATACTGGCTCAAAATGTTTTCATAAGGCGTTTTTCATTCGATACATTTCACACAGGGAAAAGCAGCTCCGGAATCGCACCGGATTTCCTTAAATCGGCTGCCATCAGCCGAACCACGCTCAATTTTTTTGTTATTCTAATTATAACGATACGCCTTATTTCTGTCAATGTTCGCCAATGTTTCTGGTCTTTATCTCATACCAGTTTAACTATTTTTCACAATTTCTTTACTTCTTATCTTTGTATGGGTTTCCAACATCACTTCCAAGATTGCAGGTATACTTCCATTCAATCTGATCCCCATCTTTGGGCTTATAACTGGAAGCCCCATAATTCGGGAACTCTCCATTTACACTGTACATCCAGCCAGAATTTTTTCCGCAGTCAAATTCATAAAGCTGATTGATGCCTTCCACATAATAGCTTTTATATAACGGGGTATATTTGGAAGAGAGCTGGATGTTCTTTTCCCCACAGATCTTTTTTAAGATGTCAAATACGGTATCGCCCGTAGTAAACTTAACTTCCACTTCCGGAAGTATCCAGCCATTCTCCGGGACAAATTCTTTTTTGGTTTCTTTTAGATCACCGATATTGTCAAGGATCGTCTGGCAGTCTATCGAAATGGTACAGGCAGCAGGTTTTCCGGAATCCCCTTTTCCGATTCCACAGCCCGTAAGGAGACAGCTCCACAAAAGCATAAAACAGCTGATTCCTATTACCCCGATCCGTTTCCAATATATTTTTTTCAGTTGCTTCATAATTATCCTCTATCGGATGAAAAGGTACCAAAAACACTATTTGATTTTTGATACCTTTTACACCCTTACTCTGTTTACTTAACTGTAATTTTTATCTTTTTTGTCACCTTTCCAGATTTAACTGTGATGGTAACGGTTCCTTTTCTCCGGCCTTTAACCACGCCCTTCGAGCTGACTGTTGCAATCTTCTTGTTGGAAGAACGGTAGGTCACTTTCTCCTGGGAAGTGATCGGGCTGCCCACTGGTTTTAAAGTAACGCTCTTTCCTTTCTTGATGGTCAGTTTTTTCTTGAGGCCGCTGATCTTCGTAGTCTTTACCTTTGCAGTCTGGACTTTTACTTTCAGAGTCGCTTTCTTTCCACTCTTTAAGGTAACGGTGATCTTTGCCGTTCCTGTTTTGGTTCCGGCTTTGATCTTTCCTTTCTTATCAACGGTCACGATCTTTTTGTTGCTAGAAGCCCAGGACTTTATGGAATCCCCGTATGCCATGGAAACCTTCACCTTTGTGGTGGCCTGTTTCCGCTTCAGGGTAATGGAGGATACGTTCAGTTTTATAGTTGCCTTTAATTTGCTTCCATAGTTCCGTGTCTGCTTTTTACCGCAGAGGGAACAGGTTCCTTCCTGCTTCGCCGGACGGAATACCGTAGCTTTTGCCGTAGTTTTCCAGGTGTATTTATGCGTATGTGCAATTACAGGAATCGTTTCCGTCTTTTCGTATCCGCAGACCTGGCAGGTATATCTCATCAGTCCGGTTGTCTTATAAGTAGCAGCCTTGATCTGCTTTCCTTTTCCATAGGAATGCTTCTGGTAACCACCCTTTTTCGTGTTATCCGTGATGTCACATTTTCCATACATGGCAACACACTCATGCCAGTGGGCATCCTTATCAAAATTCCATTTGCTGTCCCATACATGGTCATGTTCCAGGGTATAATCATCGGTATAATGGAATACGATCTCATCCCCGTCTTCCAGGTACTGCTCTTTTACTCCAAGATCTGGGTGGATTCCATTTAAAGTATACATCCAGCCGGAGTTCTGTCCATTGGAAAATTCTGCAAGCTCCTGACCATCCTTCGTGATTCCGGCAATGTAGGTCTCATCCCTCAATGTGCGGCAGCTCATTCCATTTTTGGACAGCACTTCTTTTAAGAGTTCCAGGACGTTGGCATTTCCATCGATCGTGTAATCTTTTGCTGCGATCCAGGTATCCAGATTTCCTTTTCGCAGGGTGTGTTCCTGATCCTCCTTTGCACTGCCATGAACAGAGTCTCCGAGAAGCGTAAAGCTTACCGTGATTGTACCGGCATTTTTTTTCAATACCTTAACGGTCAGTTCCACGAATGCTTCCTTATAGGAAATTTTCAGTTTCTGTTCCCCACGTTTATCCTTGTTATATCCCTCTATGGTAAGATCTGTCAGCGAAAGCTCCTGTCTGGTTCCGTCACTGATCACAGCAACCACTTTCATTCCACTGAGATCCAGGTCCTCCCCAAGGCAAAACTCTGTCCGGTAATCACCAGTCAGCTCCAGGGAATCCACATAAACACGCAGGCCTTCTGTAGAGACCAGTTTTTCCTGGTCTGCCCCCAGTGGATCATCCGTCCGGTTATATCCGGTCTGCCATCCGCAGCCTTCCACCTTCGGGCAGCTGGTGGTTTCTTTTTCTGTATTGACATAAGTGGCTCCGCTTGCCGTCTCATGGGTCAGACAGTTGGTATCAATGTATCTTACAAAACCGATTCCTTTATCTGCCCCGCAGTCTTTTGCATAATAATTGTTGGTGATGTCATCGATCCGGTTCAGGCTGTCATAAAAACCAATGATACCTCCTACATATGCTGCGTCTGCCTTTGTTGCCTGTACCTTTCCTGTAAAGGAATTGTTTTTAAAGGTATAAGTGCAGTTGTTCCAGGTCTGTGCCACATAGAGGTCTCCACCAAGGATTCCTCCGACCTTGTCAGAACCGGTGATGCTTCCCTCTGAACTGCAGCTGTTGATAGTTATCTTGCATCCGTTCGGGGCTGTGGAATTGTCATAACCGCCGCCCACAATACCACCAGCCACTTCACCAGAAGCCTCTACGGTGCCATAAAATTTACAGCCGATCACAGAGCAGTTGCCCATGGCATTGTCCCTGGTTCCGATAATACCGCCTACATAACTGGTTCCGTAAACGATCGCATAACTTACACAGTCTTCTACGGTACCCTGCATACGTCCGGCAATGGCCCCGATCTCATTCTCATTTCTGTCATATCCGATGACAACATCTTTCTCAATCGTACAGTTCCGTACCGTTGCCTCAAAGGCTGAAGAACATCCGGCATAAGGGCTCATCGTCTTATTAGCACCCAGAAGGCCGGATTTCAGGGTACTGGAACCACTTTTCAGGGTAACATTGTCGATCTCAACTGCCATTCCGGAAAGTCCCACACCTTCAAAGTTATTGACAAGGCCATAACCGGCAATCTTCTTTCCATAGATGTTCAGGTTACGGATCCTTGTATTACGGACATAACCAAAGAGAGGCAGCCCGCCCTCCGGTACTGTTACGGTATGGTTATTTCCATCAAAAATACCGCTGAATGCATTAAGGTTCTCGCCATTTTTCAGGTCTTTCCTTCCATCCTTAGTCACACCGATAGGCTTCCATCCAGTTGGCAGGGTGATGTCTTCCGTAAGCTGGAAGTATGTATTTTCAAAGGAAAATCCCTCTGTATTTACTTTGTCCCGCAGTGCTTCTACATCTGAAGCTGTCTTAAGGAGATATGGAGAGCTTTCACTTCCGTTTCCCTCCCATGGGAGAGGAGCTTCTGTGACGGTGACACAGGCAATATCCGAACAGATCTCTTCACTTGATATCTTTACACCATCACCATTTATATATGCTAGAATATTTGTTTTTACTTTACAGTAATAGTAAGTTATTCCTGTTTCTTTTATTTCTGGACTATATGTATTTTCAGTCGCTCCAGATATTAATATTCCATCTTGCGTTGAATTTACTCTATTTTGATACCACTGATACTCTGTTTTAACGCCAAACTCGTTAGATTTTTGTACAACTATTTCCAATTTTTCTGTAATAGGGATTCCCTTGACATAGGTTGTGTCTTTAGGCTGTTGGAGTATTACAGGCTTATCTGCTACATGTGGGTATACTCTTGCTGAAAAAACGTTACTTGTCGCAGTATAAAGATGTGTATTTATTTCATAAGAAACAAGGCATCTATAGTATCTATAATACTGTGGCTGAGTTGTATTTATTGTGTATGAATTTTCAACTGCATTCTCTATTTTATCATAATCTTTAATATCCGAACTTGCACTTGAACTTACATACCATTGATAAGAAAGTTTTCCTTCATTTTCCTGTAAAACAGAAGCTTGCACTATAAACGGCTCAGCTTTCTCGCCTTGCATAATCCCTACTCCATTTGGCTCCCTGTTATCAGTAAGTATTGGAGTATAATCTGTTTCGCCTGGTTTGATATGAATTGTGTAAACAGTATCTTCTGAAATACACCGTTTCTCATCCTTCTTTAAAATGATAACCGCTTCATATTCATCATATTTCTTCCAATCCGGAATGAATCTAACATGTCCTGATACATTTTCAAATTCCGCATTTTCTATAGAGATCAGTTCCAGATTTTCGGCTATGGATCCCCAGGTGTCGCTGCTTCCATTGAGATCAACAAATTGACTATTTTCAGGAACTTCCACATTTATTTCCTGATCTTCTAATGAATCTGCTAAGTCTGTACTGATTTCCTTGCCCCAGGAATCATATAATGTCAGGGAGCTCAAATGATCTTTATAATAAATAGGGACCTGTATTTCCTGCAGGATATTTCCACTCTGACATACCTCAAATTTAATTGATGTGATTGCATTATATGATTTTGAATCACTGGTATTTTTTAAATAGTTCTGCGTATCCTGTGATACCTTTTTTCGGTAAACTATCCCATCCAAGGGATTTGTATAGACAACATAAACGGAAGCATCCGTTGGAAAGTCATCTGTTGTTTCTACACTTACAAAAAAATCGCCATGATTCAATTCAACCGGAAAAGTCATTCCCTGCTCTGCATTATCTGAAAGAATTTCATTTTCCGATTTTTTCCCACTTTTTTCTAACTGTAATTTAATCTTACTGATATATTCACCAGACTGACTGTTTGCAGGAACTACTGTAATGTTTGCATATGCTGCTGATATCGCAGTAATTGATCCATTTGTGGATTCTGTTAATTTTTCAGCAGTAATAAAATAAGGAGCTGTCCTTGACTCAAGATATGAAATCGTAACTTCACCATTTTCATCTGTCACCAGATTTTCCTGTTTTTTACCATCTATATAAATAGATGCGCCTTCACAGTTTGAATATGCCCGTCCACCATCATCTTCCTGTCTGAGTTTCAGCTTTACTGTCTTTCCTTCCGTGACAGTCAATTCCTCTTCCGTAAAAAATGCAAGTTTATCCTGTCCTTTTTTCTGTTGGATGAAAAAATGCATTTCATCGCCATCCTGCACGGTTCTTCCCAATGCAGATCCATAATTAGCACTATCACGATTCAAAGAAGATTTAATATATGGTACATTCTTTTTGTCATATCCCCACAACCGGTAGATGACACCATCAAATATCCCTGCATCATCTGCATGGTAATCATATCCTGCGTCTGCTCCTCCTGGATAATACAGTTCATGTGCTAATCTCAGCGCATCGTCCATAGTATAGGAACCAGATAGGCTTCCCCGGATGCGGGCGTAACAAGATATACGCATTTATAGATCCCCGCATGGTTATAATCAAATACAGTCCCGTCTTCCATTGCTGCTTTTTTCAGTTCCACATGGTCTCCGTCAGAGAGTTTCAGTCCTGTAAAATCATTCTGGATATCAAAGGCTTCCCCTTCGGTAACCATAAGCGCAAGTTCCGGATCAGCAACGGTTTCCTCGATCAGTTCCTCCTCGCTTTTCTCCGTCTGCGTTTCTGTCTGCGTTTCTGTCTGTACCTCGATCTGTGTCTCGCTCTGTGCGGAAACGCCTCCCACCTCAGCGGCGGATACTGCAGAAGCTCCCGTCTGCAAGAGCGTAGTGCAGCACAGAGCAAAAGCCATCGCACCCGCCATCCATCTTTTCTTCCAGTTTTTTTCCAAGTGCACGTTCTCCTTTCATGATCGCTTTTTTCCCTGCAGTTTTCTTTTGGTCCGTCTCTTATCTGCATCGCTTTCTCCTTTCTTCCGGCTTTTTCAGCCAGATAAAAAGGAAACTGAAAAAAATTCCAGTTTCCCTTTTATCTGAAACCATTTTATGCCGTCTTCCTGTGTCCTTTTTCCTCTTTTTGAAGGATCCAGTCATCCACGCCTTTGTAGTGTTCCATCCAGGTACCGGATGCATCGGTATCCCAGGTGACTCTTTTGCAGGATACATTCAGTTCCTCACAGATCTCATATAGTTTTATACAGCCTTTTCGGATCATGTCCCGCTTTCTGCGCTTTCTGGGGCATTCTCCATGATACAGATAAATTCCATGTTCACATTGCCGGCACGCACTTTTTTCATCGTGCTTACAGGACAATTCCATCATTTTATCCATGTCGTAACATTCGTAAACTCTTTTTAACCCCTGCTCTTTCAGTTTTCGCAAGACAGTTTCCAGTCCTTTATGATTGGAAACTCCAGGGACTCCGATATAAGGATTTCCTGTACACATCCATGCGATCTCTGCCTTTAAGATCCCTTCCGTTACGTAAACCGTGCCATCCTTTATTTTCCCAAACATTCCTGCCGGGCTGCCGCTTGATGTGCCTTTTTCTAAGCCGCTGCTGGTAAACCATAAGTACTTCCGTTCTTTTAAAGGAATATCCAGCCGGATCTGGAATCCTATGATCCGTTCCTTCCCATCCCGGACCGGGCAAAGATACCCGTTATTCTTCTTATAAAAAGCAGCTTCCCAGTCACCATCCCGGTTGATGAAAAATCCAGGAACCCCATCCAGGCGAAATCCCTTTTTTAAGAGCTTTCTGGCAATGGCCACGGAATTCTCCTCATCCGTACTTAAAAAACCTCGTTCTTCCATCTGTCGGACCTCATTTAACGTCAGCCCACGCAGGAGAAGGTTCCTCCGGTGTGTTTTCTTAAGCTTAAGAAAAGTGAGCATTTCCTTATATACATGGTCCCGGTAATCCCATTCCTCTTCCGTAAGGGAAATGCGTTTCTTTTTAGGAACGATAGAAGCGAACCCATTTCGTGTCGTGGACTGCTTCCTTTTATCCGTTCCAGAAAAAGAAAGTGCCTGCTTTATCTCCCGGTAGGCTTCTTTATACCGGTTTCTCCCGTAAATGCCGGATAGTTCCACATACAGTGTCAGCATGTTTCCGGATGCTCCGCAATGATAGCAATGGTAAACATTTTTCAGTTCTCCATTTTTGCGGATACAAAAACTGCATTTTCCTCTTAAATCCCCGCAAAAAGGACATTCCACCGGAAATTCGTCCTGGTAAGAATCACTTAGTCTTCGGATTGACAAAAGATCTGCTACTTCTGCGATCGTAAACGATTCTCTGGCATACATGCCTTCCTCCTTTTCATAAAAGATGGCCCCGTTCCCGGAGCCACCTCAAACTGTTTCTCTGTTTTCAGGCTGCTTTTTGCATTTCCTTTTCATGATCCAAAAGAATCTTCGCAGCTTTCTGTATTTCCTGATTCTGGCCTTTGTAACGCTGTACCAGCCATTTGATCGTCTGGTAACCTCTGGCATCCTGCATCATTTCCCCAAGAGGGGTCCCGGCATAGACACCAAAATTGCAGATAACCTTTTCTGCCCATTTCACTTCATCCTCTGCATCCTCTTCGTGAGCCATATCCTCCAACACTTCCTCTGCAGTCTCTTCTGGTGTTTCTTCCTCTTCTTCTGCATCAAAAGAAATCTCATCATCTTCATCAAATGGAACTTCATCCGTTTCTTTTACTGCACGGAAACCGTCTGCATCCGTCTCGGCAGCAATTTCCTCATCTACGGAGATTTCCTCGGTCTGAACCGGATCTTCCGCTTTGGTTTCTTCATCGGAAAATTCTTCCAGTCCGCTTTCACTTTCTTCCATTCCAAAAGTCATCTGTCCAGGAAGGTTTTCTTCTGTATCCGTCACTGCATATTCCACTTTTACAGTACCTTCTGATATGGCATTTCCATCACGCAGTTTTTTACGGTCCGTTTTCTTTTCCCTGACCGGTTCCGTTTGCTCCTGCTTTGCTGCGGTTTCTTTTCTTTCTGCCTTTTCCTGTTTCTTTTTCGGCTTTTCCGGTTTTACGGAAGCTTCCTGCTTCGGCATTTCTTCTTTTTCCGTCCCACGCATGTCCGGATCGTCTATTCCAGATGCCTGCATGATGTTGAATTTATTTAAGAAATAATACTTCAGGCCATACGTCCATGCCGCACCTTTTGCTTTATCCGGTGCTTCATTGGTTCCAATGACATGCAAAAAGCTCCGTACCTTGTCTCCCGGACGGTCTGCATTGGTCCAGCACAGCTCCAGGTCAGCCTCATATCTCCAGAGTGCTCCCATTTCCTTTAAAAACACGGAATTGCCCTGTTCGTCCATCTGTGTCGGTCTTTCACTTAAGATGTCAAAATCAACCCCGTATTTATTAAGGGCCGGTGTCAGGCATTCATAAATATCATCCAGTTTTACAAAATCATAAGTAACGTCCTCACTGTACCGCTTGCGGATCAGCTTCGGCACCTTTTTTCTAATCCTGATCATCTTCTGGTTCAGATTCATGTAATTGTATTTACCCATATTATTCGTTTCCTCCTGATTTTTTCATTTTTTATACTAAGCAGAACGCGGAAGGCTTGCCTCCGGCCCTGTCCCAGTCTTTTTTAACATTTCTTCCATTTCCTCCCGGATACATCCGATACAGATCTTCTTTTTTGAGATCTCCGGAAGTTTTTCAAGCAGCCACTTCTGGGCGAAAAGCTCTGCTGCCCGCTGTGGGTTGCTTAAATATTCCAGAAACATCCAGTCAGAAAATTCCCACTTCATATCCGCAAAATGAAACTGCGGCTGATAGATCAGATCCTCCGGCCGCTTTCCTTTTTTAATAAAACGGTCTGCATTTAGCTGGATATAAACCCTGCTGATTTCCGGGATCATCTGTGCAGCTGCATACCCGCCTTTTAACAAAAGTTCATCCCATTGTTCCCGGATAAGTTTCTTTCCAATGCGGCTTATCTGTGTTTCCAGTTTCGGGATCAGATCCTCACGCACAGGAAAACCAAAATCATCCGGTATCCCGATCGGCTTCAGAAAAAGATCTTCTGCTTCATAAAGGGAATACTCCGGCATGTGGATCACGGCACACCAGTTCCGGTCTGTTTTTCTGTTTTCCTTTAAACAGTCAAAGAAAAAGAAACAGTTTCCATATCTTGCCTTTATAAACAGCTGTCCGGAAAATTCTTTTACTTCACAATCCGGCGATTTCAGCCATGCGATCAGTTTTTCTGCCTCCCTGCTCTCTTTTAACCAGTCCGGAAGTTTTCTATCCATCACATACCTCCGTAATTTAGATATATGGCAGGGAATACCTGGAATACACCATCTTTGCCCGTTTTAAAAATGCAGAGCCTTTTTCTGCTTTTGCAAACCATTCCACAAAAAACCGTGTCAGGTTCTGCTGCAGTGTCCTGTGGGTATCAAGGGCATAATCCACAAATTCCCCATATCCGTCCATACTTCCTGCAAGCAGGTAGCAGGTAAACATTTTTGCCATCTGCTCTTCATCTGAAGGATTGATCTCCATTTCCTCTGCACCTTCATACACCAGGCGCACCCTTTCTGGCTGTTCCTTTACATGCAGACACAGATCATCGGCCATCAGTTTCGAGGCTTCGTTTCGAAGGTCGTAATATCTGACCTCTGAAAGACCTTTTAGCCAGGCAAACCCAAGATACGTGTAATTGTCTTTTATTTCCTGCTGCTCTTTTGCCATGGACTCCATAAATTTTTTGTGTCCGGTGGGATGGCAGTTCAAGTATTCATCTACCAGCAGTCTTGCCACATCTTTTCCATTCGTAACCTTCATGTTTTCCTCCCATCAAAAAAAGACAGTCCATGCTGTCTCCATTCTTTTAAATCCTGTTAGTATTTTACAGTGCCAGGAATATCATATTCATGCCAGCGTTTTGACACACAGCCGGCAATTTTTTCTTCCAGAGCTAAAAGTCCTCTCTCATTCGTCTTTTCCTGCCTTGCAATGGTAATGGATTCACAGATCCCGCAGTAGATCTCGTATGCGCTGCA
>ERZ857785.1334-NODE-1334-length-27788-cov-3.629503_pt1 | contig 27788 bp, 25 predicted proteins | sample MGYA00519763_ERZ857785 | MGnify/ENA primary metagenome ERZ857785 (study PRJEB31778, sample SAMEA3449365) | human gut metagenome | biome: human gut; feature: human-associated habitat; material: faeces | place: United Kingdom | collected 2010/2012 ...
CATAAGATTATCAAGGATAATATTGACCGTTCTCCGCTCTTCTCTGGATTTATTGAGGGAACCGGACCGAGATACTGTCCTTCTATTGAGGATAAGGTCATGAAGTTCCCGGACAAAGACCGCCATCAGTTGTTTATTGAGCCGGAGGGTGAATTTACAAATGAGATGTATATGGGTGGTATGTCTTCTTCCCTGCCGGAAGATGTGCAGTATGCGATGATTCATACAGTACCGGGACTGGAGCATGTAGCAATTGTTCGAAATGCATATGCGATTGAATATGATTGTATTGATGCGACAAACCTGAAGGCAAATCTGGAATTTAAAGATATGGATGGACTGTTCAGTGCCGGACAGATCAATGGCAGCTCTGGATATGAGGAAGCAGCTGCACAGGGTATCATGGCTGGTATCAATGCAGCGCGGAAGCTGCAGAACAAACCATCAGTGATCTTGGATCGTTCGCAGGCATATATTGGTGTTTTGATTGATGATCTCGTAACAAAGGAGACACAGGAACCATACCGTATGATGACGAGCCGTGCAGAGTATCGACTGCTTTTACGGCAGGATAATGCGGATCTGCGACTGACAGATATCGGACATGAAATTGGTTTGATTGACGAAGCCCGTTATGAGAAATTCTGCGAGAAGCGCAGACAGATTGATGCGGAAATTACACGTATGAATGAAATATCCGTGGGTGCAAATAAGCATGTACAGGAATTTCTGTCGAAGCATGGAAGCTCTTCACTTGGAACAGCCGCAACGCTGGCAGAACTTATCCGCAGACCAGAGCTTTCTTATGAAGCACTGGAAGAATTGGATACTGGCAGACAGGAAGCATATCGGGCATTGCTTGGCGTTGATACAACAGATAAGATTACTTTGGATAATGAAGTGGTAGAACAAATCAACATTGCAATTAAGTATGATGGTTATATCAGTCGCCAGAAACAGCAGGTAGAACATTTTCAGAAAATGGAGAAAAAACAGATTCCAGATGACATCAATTATGACGATGTTGCAAATCTTCGAAAAGAGGCGCGGCAGAAGTTATCAAATATCCGACCGACTTCGCTCGGACAGGCGTCACGTATCTCTGGTGTATCGCCGGCAGATGTGTCGGTGTTGATGATTTATCTGGAGACAAAGAAACAGGCATAGGAATATAGAAAATGGAAAAAGTTAGAATATATGTAGAACAGATCACAGAGGGACAGGTGCTTTTGACCGATGCACAGCTTGCACAATTCGAGCAGTATTATGATATGCTGATTGAGAAAAACAAGGTGATGAATCTGACGGCTATTACAGAGTGGGAAGAAGTAATTCTGAAACATTTTATTGACAGTCTTGCACTTGCCGGATATGTGAAGATGTGGGAAAAACCATATAAAATTATTGATGTGGGAACGGGTGCGGGATTTCCGGGTATTCCGTTAAAAATTGCATTTCCAAATCTGCAGGTAACGTTGTTTGATTCTCTGAACAAACGTATTAAATTTCTGCAGGATGTGATTGAAGCGTTAAACTTGAATGAGATATCAGCGGTACATGGACGTGCAGAGGAAGGCGCCAGAGATAAGGCAATGCGTGAGAAATATGATTTTGTAGTTTCACGTGCGGTAGCAAATATGGCAGTGCTTTCGGAGTATTGTATTCCATTTGTGAAGGTTGGAGGCTACTTTATTCCATATAAAACCGGAACGGTGGAGGAAGAAATCACACAGGGAAAAAAGGCAATCCAGATTCTCGGTGGTAAGATTGAAAAAGTAGAAAAACTCATGCTTCCGGATTCGGATATCAGCCGGAGCTTTGTATTTATCAGAAAAGAAAAACAGACACCAAAAGCATATCCGCGGAAAGCAGGAACTGCAAGCAAACAACCCCTCGGCTAATAGCCAAGGGGTTTGTTTTAATTATGACGCTTTGTCTGACGTCTTATCCGGAGTTCGTCCTGTCGCTCTTTCATTGCTTCCAGACCTTTTTTATCGGTTGGAATCATCGTTTTAATGACAAATATATTGTTGTTTCTCGATTGTTTGAATCGAATCTTACCGCTCACCAATCCGTGGTGCCAGCATTTTCCAATACAGGTATAGGAGTTCGGTGTATTTGCAAACCATTTTACCTTTGGTGCTAATTTCTTACCACAGCGATAGCAGATCGGAGCCATCAGTTCTACGTCTGAAATCGCTTCCTCTTTGCAATGGTATTCTCTGGAGATATGCTCTAAATAATGCTTGTGATGGGAGATAATCTCATCTTTTTTATCCTTCGGGTTGTTATAGATATCGTAACAATACCGGTCTGCCAGATCTCTTGGAGACATTGCTTTCAGCACAAGTCCGGTATAGTATGCATCATTCACTGCACTGTGAAATGGTTTATCCTCTTCCACTTCTATCTTCAGATGTTCGACCGCTTTTTTCAGCTTTACAATCTTACCATCTTCGTCATACATATCTGCATAGATTTGCTGTACATTATAAAACTTTAACGGCACGGGCATTGGCTTTAAATAGTAGTAATCCATGTTTGTCTGTAAGATATTCAAGTCCATCGAACCCCATGTGCCAAAGATATAATCATCCTGTCCACACCATTTGATGAATTCCCGATACACCATATCAAACGGTCGTCCCTTTCGAAGTGTGGATTCATCATAATTTAAAATCGTCTTGATATGTGGCTGCAGCTTCTTGTAGAGCTTTGGTTTTATAATACTGGAGTATGTGTCGATAATATTAAATTTTTTGTCCAGCTTGACTGCACCGATTTCTATGATTTCAAATGGCATGCGTGGGTTTTCCATATCTCTGCCACCACAGCACTGGTTCCATTCCAAATCAAATATGATATAGTTCATGTTTATTCTGCCTTATCCATTATGCGAAGATGGGAGTAGTCGTTCTCATCCTCTGTTTTTCCGTTACGCTGTTCCAGTTCTTTGCAGATATCATTGAGAATTTCAATGGTCTCATTGGAAGAACGTGAATTTGCGGTTGCCATTTTTGTAATCAAAACAGCCATCTTTTCCGTGCTGCTTACCACACGGTCGGTATTGTCTATATCCTTCTTCAACTGAATCTTTGTCATCAGCTTATCTTGTTCCATGAGATCTTTCATGTGCTTTGAATTATCATCCTTGATCTCAGACAACAGCTTGGAATTCTCGTCCTTCATTTCCAACATCATATCAAGAATGGCGGACATACTCTGGGTACGGGAAACCTCTTCTCTTTTTGCAACTGAGTAGATACCTTTCTCTACCTTGGTAAGCTCGTTCTGCTTATCGAGGTTCAGGTTTGCGATTTCATCGACCTTCGCAAGAATCCCATCCACTAAGAAATAGGTATCAACGACGACAATCAAAGAGACTGCAATGATAACCTGAATCATGGAAGGATATACCAATATTAAATATAAGTCAATCAGCAGTGCCGCTATAAAAGCGACAGCACTGATTGTAAGAGTTGTACTTGATTTGCGGTTCATGTAACACCCTCCGTTCTACACGTGAAACCGGTTTAATCTGTCAAATCTTCTCCATTTGTTTCGATGACCTTCTTGTACCAGTAGAAGGAATCTTTCTTGTATCTTGCCAGATCTTTCAGATCGAATTCATCCCGGTTTACATAGATAAATCCATAACGTTTAACAACACCTTCATGGGTTGATACAAGGTCAATCGCTGACCACGGACAATAGCCCATCATTTCTACACCTTCGGAACATGCAAGCTTGATCTGCTCGATATGCTTTCTCAAGTATTCAATACGATACTGGTCATGTACCTTGCCATCCTCTGTGAGCTTATCGTAAGCACCAAGACCGTTCTCTGTGACGATCATTGGCAGATGATAACGGCTGTAGATCTCACGCATCGTTGCGCGGAACCCATCCGGATCAATCTCCCAGCCAAACTCGGTACGAAGCAGGTTTGGATTTGGATAAGCCTTAAATACGCCAGGCTCATCGCCACTGATCTGCTGATCTCCTCTGCCAGCAGGTTCTGTTCCATCGTTCCATTCTACCGTTGCTGTAGAGTAGTAATTAAATCCAATAAAGTCCGGATGCGCACTCGCCATAATATCCATGTCGCCATCTTCGATAACTGGTGTTGCATCGTGTTCCTCTAAGAATGCCCATACAAGATTGTTGTAACGACCAAAAACTGCCATATCAAGATACAGCCAGTTACGGATTGCATTTAAGTTTTGTGCTGCTAATACATCCTTTGGCTTGCAGCTTGCCGGATAGACAAGAGAAATGTTTGGTGCAGGACCAATCTTTCCGCCCGGTACCATCTCATGACACAGAGCCATAGCCTTTGCCTGAGCAAGCAGCATATGATGATTCTCCTGATACAGTTTCTTATATTTGTTATCCACACCCTTTAAATCACAGGTGCCAATCACTTCTCCATTTAAGGTTAATACGTTCTGCTCATTGATGGTGAGCCAGTATTTTACACGATCACCATAGTTCTCGTAAAGAATCTTTGCGAAGTTTACGAATTCTTCAACACTCTCTCTTCTTGACCATCCACCCTTCTTCTCAAGGGCTGCTGGAAGATCAAAATGGAACATCGTAACGAGTGGTTCAATGTTGTATTTCAGACATTCGTCGATGACATTGTTGTAGAAATCAATATTAGAAGTTTTTTAACACTTTTTTTCAGTTTTCTCTTCTTTTTTCTTCTCATATAATTTCTCCTTTGATAATACTTTTTTTATATTATCGGATTTTCTTTACACTTTTTGAAACCGAAAAAACCAATCCCATTTCTGCCATCAGAGCAATATCTTCTTTGTAGTGATGATAGAAATCAGCACATACATCTAATTCACTGGTGCCTTCCGGTACCTTCTTGATATCCTGTACACTTGGTCCTTTTCCATGTGTCAGGTTCGCACCCTCTACTTGATATGCACTGGTAGATGCACCCCACAGAAAATCTTTTGGCATTGGTTTCAGCTTTTTTAAAATCATGGATATTGACCTCCTATCAAAAATATTATAAAATAGATAACGATTTGTTTCCGTAGCTCAGCAGGATAGAGCAACCGCCTCCTAAGCGGTAGGTCGGGCGTTCGAATCGCCTCGGGAACATTTTTTTATTGCTTAATTTTCCAGATACATCTGCCGGAAGCTGTAAAGCGCACCGAGCAGATTCGAATCATTTCCGAACTTACATACATCAACCTTGATAAAATTTGTAATCATGCTGATGGATTTTAACTTTTCAACATAGCGCTTTACACCTTCCACGAATGCAGGCTGCGCGCTGATTCCACCGCCGAGCAAGATGATATCCGGATCGACAATGGCAAAGATGTTGAACAGATATTTTGCAGTTGTAAAATAAAAATCTTCCAACATATCAAGGACAACCGGATCGCCTTCTTCTGCCATCTTATAAAGAAGTTCCCCGTTGAATTCTTTTGGATTGATGCCTTTTGCCACTGCAACCTGATAACAAAAAGCACGTGTAGAATACGAAGTAGACCAAAGATAAGGAAGCTTCTCGTATTCTTCTTCCATATCGCTGATTGAATCAATATCAAAGATTTTATCCACATCTTTTCTTGTCAGTGTATCTGCGAAGAAATAAGATAATTCTCCGGCAGACAGATCTTTTCCACGATGCACATGTCCGTTGATTACGATACCACCGCCGATGCCGGTTCCAAGGATGACTACAGCTGCATTCTTACAGCCTTTGGCATTACCCATCCAGACTTCTGCAAGGGCTGCACATTTTCCATCGTTTTCCATGGAAATTTTCACACCGTCACAGCGCGCACCAAGCAGTTCTGCCAGATGTGCGTCTTTCAGATATTTGATACCACCGCCGTTTCGGATGATACCATTTTCTGCGTCGATAAGTCCTGGCAAAGAAAGGGCGATTCCTTCTACACCCTGATCTTTGTATTTGTCATAAATCTGTCCGAGAGATTCCACGAATTCTGGTACAGATTCTCCTTCCTTGGTCGGGGTTGGGTATTTTCCTTTTTCCTGAATATTACCGTCCATACTCATCCAAGCGTATTTTACAAAAGTTCCACCTACGTCAAATACTAGATACATAAAATCTCCTTCCTGAAAGTATATTATATTGTCACGACACCCTGTAACCAGATTTCTCCGCGAAACCGTCTGCCGACCTTTGGTTCTCCCTGTAAATCTGCTTCATTGATGCCGACATTGATCATCAGTCCATTTGCTTCAATCAGCAAGTTATAGACGATCTCTTTACTGTATATATTTTGCAGTTTTTCCACTGCATAGATATTTCCGATAACCATGTAATGGTCGCATTCCACACCGCATGGCATAAAGCTTGTATCAATGATTGAAAGAACATCCTCCTTGATGACTCTGGAAGAAATAGAGGTGTAGGTGTTCATTTCGTCATAGGTCAGTTGTTCCATCGCGTCGGTATCACCGTTTCGCGCTGCATCGAGCAGCTGGTTTCTGCGGTTCCGTCCTTTCGATTCGACGGCTATCTGATGCTTGGAATGATGCATACCAAGCAGAACCGTTCCAGCTACAGACAAAGCAGAAAACTTGACCTTCGTGATCTGCCGGTTGGAATAATTCAACCATTTGGATTTTGCATAATCTGCGATATTGATGACATAGAAGATAATCGTCATACCAAGATGGTAATCTTCGCAGACTCCCGCATAGCTTTCTTTGTCGGTCTGTTTCTGAATCGTGATGTTCTCAAACTGCATGAACCGGTCTCCCTTCAAATAAGGAAAATAATGTTCAATGGATAAAGAACCCTTGATGTCATATTCACCGACGAGCGAGAGTCCGAAATTCTTACCAAAATCTTTTTCAAACTGCAGCAGCGACGTATCGACGCTGATCGTCGTCATTATCTTGCGGTTTGGAGTATTCAACGTGTGACGATAAATATCTTCCAATTGCTGTCTATTTTTACATTCGCGAAAACCGATCGCACGTAGATAAGTATGCATACTACCTCCAGCATTTCCGCATGGGAAATGGATTAACAGATTTTTGTCTTACCGCCCATATATGGCTGAAGCACCTTTGGAATGTTGATGCTTCCATCTTCGTTCAGGTTGTTCTCTAAGAATGCAATCAGCATACGAGGTGGAGCAACAACAGTATTGTTCAATGTATGAGCAAAATATTTTCCATCCTTGCCCTTTACCTTGATGCCAAGACGACGTGCCTGAGCATCACCGAGGTTTGAACAGCTACCAACTTCGAAATATTTTTTCTGACGTGGAGACCATGCTTCTACGTCAAGAGATTTTACTTTCAGGTCTGCCAGGTCACCGGAGCAGCACTCAAGTGTACGAACCGGAATGTCCAGAGAACGGAACAGATCTACTGTATTCTGCCATAATTTATCAAACCACATCGGACTCTCTTCCGGTCTGCAGACAACGATCATTTCCTGTTTTTCAAACTGATGAATACGGTAAACGCCTCTCTCCTCAAGTCCATGAGCACCTTTTTCCTTACGGAAACATGGAGAATAGCTTGTAAGAGTTTTCGGAAGTTCTTCCTCAGGAATGATCTGATCGATAAATTTACCGATCATGGAATGTTCACTTGTTCCGATCAGGTATAAATCTTCACCCTCAATCTTATACATCATGGCATCCATTTCAGCAAAACTCATTACACCTGTTACAACATTGCTTCTGATCATAAAAGGAGGTACACAGTAAGTAAAACCTCTGTTTATCATGAAGTCACGTGCATAGGAAATTACTGCTGAGTGAAGTCTTGCGATATCTCCCATTAAATAGTAGAAACCATTTCCCGCAACACGTCTTGCACTGTCAAGATCAATTCCATCAAAATTTTCCATAATTTCTGTATGATATGGCACTTCAAAATCCGGAACAACCGGTTCACCAAACTTCTCGATTTCTACGTTCTCGCTGTCATCTTTACCGATCGGTACAGATGGATCAATGATATTCGGAATTACCATCATATCTTTGAGAAGTTCTTCCTCTACCTCTTTCTCTCTTGTGGAAAGTTCTTCAATACGGGTTCCGGAAGCAGCTACCTGTTTCTTTACTTCTTCAGCTTCTTCTTTCTTTCCCTGTGCCATCAGTGCACCGATCTGTTTGGAAATTTTATTTCTCTCTGCACGAAGAGCTTCTACTTCCTGTTTGATTTCGCGATTCTCTTTGTCCAGTTCCAGAACTTTATCCACTAATTCCAGTTTATTATCCTGAAATTTGTTGCGGATATTCTGTTTTACAACTTCCGGATTTTCTCTCACAAATTTAATATCTAACATCTTGTTCCTCCTGAAATATTCTATTACATTATGTAATGATGTCAGGGTAAAATCTGGCAACAACTTTCCCCCTGATATCAATTTATCATATCATGTGCATTCCTGCACAAAACAGATTCTCTTTTAGTATGCTCTTGTTTTCAACTTTTAAACATTACTGTTCACTCCGTTCACAGTAACTTTTAAAAAACTTTATTCTTCAATATTATCCAGTCCAAAATTCACTGCCTTACGAAGTGCCTCTACTTCTTCCTGGCTGAGCATAACGTAGGATTCGCCTTTTACAATTTCTTTCATATACAAAAAACAATTGTCCCGGCTGTGTACTGCATTTAAGATAAGGCCTGTGTTCTCTTTGTCCAGCAAAGCCAGCGCAAAACTTAACTTTCCACCTACATCATCAAATGCGTCATACTTTTCTACACCATATTTATTAAACATTTTATCAAGATTCTTTTTGATAAAAAGAAGATCATGATCATGTTCTTCCTTCGCATCATAGAGCTTATCTATCTGAGCGAATTTTCTAACGAATACTTTTTCCAGAGACTGTGCATCTGAACCTTTCATGAACGTCTTATATTTACGTTCCAGACGGCTCAGGCGCATATTCATACTGATATTCCTTACCAGCAGGAAGATAGTAAGAATCAGCAGTATAATAATGATGATCCCGGAATCAATTCCAAGATTTTCAAAAATGCCACTCATATTACTGTCACTCCTAACCAATGGATTCGAAAAGATCTATGATTCTTTCCAGTTCATCCTTGGAATAATATTCAATTTCAATTTTACCTTTGTCATTTTTCTTTCTGTGAATCTGGACTCTGGTACCCATGATACTTTTCATTTTTTCTTCCAGACTCTCATATATTGCATCCTCAGCAGAACTGAATTTGCTCTTCTTTGCTGTTTTTGGCGGCTCCAGCATACGTTTTACAAGCGCTTCTGTTTCACGAACACTTAATTTCTCGTCAAAAACCTTCATTGCAATTGATTCCTGCTTTTCCTTATCTGCTATCGAAAGGATTGCCCTAGCATGACCGGCAGTGATCATCTCATCAATCAGCATCTGCTGCACTTTTTCACTGAGTTTGAGAAGTCTCATTGCATTTGTTACTGCTGTTCTGCTCTTCCCTACACGCTCTGCGATTTCATCCTGTTTCAGATGAAATTCATCAATCAGTCGTTTATATGCCATCGCTTCTTCCACAGGGTTTAAATCTTCCCGCTGAATATTCTCAATCAGGGAAATTTCTACTAATTCCTGCTCAGAAAACTCTTTAACAATTACAGGAATCTCTGTCAGTCCGGCAAGCTTTGCCGCTCTCCAGCGTCTTTCACCTGCAATTATTTCATAGTAGTCCTTTTTATCGGACACGAGAAGCGGATGGAGTACGCCGTACTGTTTAATAGACTCAGACAGTTCCATGAGTGCATCTTCATCGAACTGTTTACGTGGCTGATCCATATTCGGCTCTACACTTGAGATCTTTACGATCATTGCCCCTGTTTTCGAATCTGCTGTTTGCTTCTTTGCAACAGTAGGGTTTGTCTGTTTTTCAGCTACGTCAGATTTCTTCTCTGTTTTAACTGTTTTGGTTATTGTCTTTCTGGCAGGTTCTTTGACAACAGATGTTCTGTCTGGAAAAAATGCATCTAAGCCTCTGCCAAGACCGTTTTTTCTTCCTGCCATTAATTATCCTCCCTGTTGAGCACTTCCTCTGCCAGAAGCCTGTAGCTTTCTGCTCCTGCTGATCTCGGATCATAGATATTAATCGGCTGTCCATAGCTTGGAGCCTCCGCCAGTCTTACATTACGTGGAATAATTGTTTTATAAATATTCTGATTTAAATTCTCTTTTACGTTTTCCACTACCTGCAGAGACAGGTTTGTTCTTGCGTCATACATTGTGAATACTACGCCTTCCATTTTCAGACGTTTATTCAGTCTTTCTTTTACCAGATCAATGGTATGAATCAGCTGTGAAAGTCCCTCCAGCGCATAATATTCACACTGGATCGGCACTAATACAGATGTAGCTGCGGTTAATGCATTGATCGTCAGCATATTTAATGACGGCGGACAATCCAGTATTATGTAATCATATTTACGTCGAAGCTTATCTGTGATTCCCTTTAAGATAAATTCTTTATCATCGATTCCTACCAGCTCGATTTCTGCACCGGAAAGATTAATATTAGATGGAATCAGGTCAAGATTCTCAACAACATCTTTTACAATCGTGTCTTTCGTTTCTGCCTCTCCAAGCAAAAGTTCATACAATGTATTTTCTATGCCGTTCTTATCAACGCCGAAACCACTGGTAGTATTTCCCTGTGGATCCATATCAATTGCGAGAACCTTTTTCCCTTTTTCTGCAAGACATGCTGAAAGATTAATTGCAGTTGTTGACTTTCCAACTCCGCCTTTCTGATTAGCAACTGCTATAATTCTTCCCATTATAAATCCTTTCGCAATTTACTTAAAATTCTGATGCTATATGTTATATTCTATATTTTATATTTTATATTTTATATTCTACATTTTACATGCCATATTCTATATGTCATAATTGTTTTATAATAACTATTCAAAGTCATCTTGAGAACAACAAACTCTTCTACATCATCATATTTCTAAAATTGTAAATTGAAATCTTACACACTTAAATTATTATATCACTCTTAACTCTATAATGCTATTAAATTCCATTATATAAGTACAATATTTTTCAAAAAATCATTTATCTGGTTCATTTTTTATTAAGTGTAACTATACACTCTTTCCCATTTCATATACTTTATTTAATATATCATACATTGTTTTCACATCATCAGTTTTTCTTGTGTCATACGCAAATATAATACCACCCTCTTCACTTCCATTTTCTCCAAAGCATGAAATATACTGTCTGAAACACTTAATCATGGTTTGAACATTTATTTCTTTTCTTGTAGCTGCAGCACCTAATAAATAGAAAATCTTCTTATCCATACTATCTTCAATTGCAAAAGTTCTGTCAATCATTCTTTTCATCAAAGAGGGCCAGGTATAAAAGTAAACCGGACATGCTAAAACAATTACATCTGCTTTATACATTTCATCATATATTTCATTCATATCATCGTCTTGAACACATTTTCCTCCATTTTGCTGACAAATAGCACAACCACTACAATCTATTATTGTTTTATCCTTCAATACAATTTCCGTTACAGCATTATGATTTTCAATTGCGCCTTTGGCAAATATATCAGCCATTGTTGCAGTATTACCTTCTGCTCTTGGACTTCCTTTAATTATTAAAACTTTTTTATTCATACAAATTATGTCACCTTCTATATCCTTTATTTAAATTTTTAATCAGTCTAATTATTAAAACTTAGCTTTCTCGTATTCACTCATTATATCATTTAAATGTTTCACGTGAAACATTCTCATTTTATCATTTAATACTTATATTTATCAATTAATATTTTATTTAATTCTATACAATCAAATTACATAATAATTGATTATACACCATCATATAATTTAAAACATAAAATATTAACCTATACAATATAAATTCACACCTTATTTATTTTTATAAGTACTATACTATATTATATTTAAGCTCATCCACAACCTAAGGAATCTGGCATACATATACATTCCAAACGAGTCTACGCAGTAACTTAGAGTATGTTTGAAATCACTTCTATACATAACAACGCTTGTACACGGATGTACAAGCGAGTCCATACTGAGCCACGATGGCGAATATGGACGGTTGCGTCCTATTGTCTCAACCTATATGTGATTTCTTACATACTCTTGGTTGCGGAGTAAAACGAGTGCGGAATGTATATGTATGACGGATTCCGTATTACTGTCAATAAACAATATTAATCACTATAAATCAAATCATATATTAGAAGAGGAATGTTTCACGTGAAACACTATATTTTATTATTTAATTCTCGAGTATTATACCATAGGATTTTTATAGTACATCCACAGCGTAAGGAATCCGGCATACATATATATTCCAAACGAGTCTACGCAGTAACTTAGAGTATGTTTGAAATCACTTCAACACTTAGCAACGCTTGTACACGGATGTACGAGCGAGTCCATACTGAGCCACGATGGCGAATATGGACGGTTGCGTACTACTGTCTCAGCCTATATGTGATTTCTTACATGCTCTTAGTTGCGGAGTAAAACGAGTGCGGAATGTATATGTATGACGGATTCCGTACTATTGTCAATAAACTATATTAAATAATCAAAAAGGAATGTTTCACGTGAAACATTCCTCTAATAAAATTCAAATAAAATATAAAGCGTATATTACATAATCTGAATAATGTTGTTACGAATTGCAAATACCGCGGCCTGAGTACGATCAGTAACCTCGAGCTTCTTGAAAATACTTGAAATATGATTCTTAACAGTTCTCTCACTAATCTTCATTTCCTTAGCAATATCTCTGTTAAACTTACCAACAGCCATCTCTTTAAGTACTTCCATCTCTCTCTTAGTAAGAGCATCTATCTTAAGCTCATCCTCATTCTTCTGAATCATCTTAGAATTAAGAGCCGGAATAAGACTAGGCTGTATATAAGTCTCGCCATCAGCAATAGTGAAAATAGCCTTTTTAAGCTCAGCAGACTCAGAATCCTTCAGTACATATCCGTTGATTCCGATATCTACAGCCTTCATAAGATATTCTGTCTCATTGTGAACAGTAAGAACAAGTACCTTTACCTTAGACTTTCTGTCCTTTAAAGCTTTTAATACCTCAAGACCATTCATCTTTGGCATATTGATATCCAAAAGTAATACATCAGGTCTAAAGGTCTTTAATTTATCAAGACAATCCTCACCATTCTCTGCCTCAGCAATAACCTTGATATCACCGTCGAGCTCCAGCAGATTTTTAAGTCCCTCTCTGATCATAGAATGATCATCTGTAATCATAATGTTAATAGCCATAATTTAATCCTCCTTATTTACAGGTATAATTACCTTAACTATACACCCCTCACCGGGTTTTGATGAAATAGATATTTTACCGGAAAGAAGATAAATTCTTTCCTTCATCATAGACAATCCAAAGCCTGAATTATCTTCTCTTGTAAACTCAGGAATAGCAGATGTGTCAAAACCATCTCCGTCATCCTTTATCGTCAAAGTAAGTGATTTTGGTTCATACTTTAATGAAACATTAATTTCTTTGGCATGACCATGCTTGATAGAATTACTGCAAGCCTCCTGAATGACCCTGAGTAAGGTTAGTGACACAAGACTGTCTACCATGTACTCATCACCGGATGTCTTGAAATTGCACCTTATATTATTTGAATTGCGAAGCTTATCAAGCGCACGCTCAACAGTAATATTAAATCCAATATCATCAAATGACATAGGTCTTAGATTATAAATCATATTTCGAAGCTCATTGATAATATCCTTCAGTATCTTTCCCTGAGACGTGAGCTCAAGCCGGCACCTGATAGGGTCAACATCCATAAGTTTAAGACAAAGCTCTGTCTTGTGAGTGAGTGATGTCAGACTCTGTACAGTAGAATCGTGCAAATCACGGGCGATACGCTGTCTCTCGCTCTCCACAGTCTGTAAAATCACCCTCTTAAAAGCATCACTATCCTCTTCGTTGATAACATCAGATATGGCCTCTGAAATTTCTACTTCATTAGTTGTCTCATCAGAATTATACACTCTGATAACACTGTTGATTTCATCAATTTTGCAATCAATATCAGAAATCTGCTTGTGTAAAGACTTTATCTGAGGCTCAATCAGCTTCTGCTCTTCCTTAAGTTCCTTAACTTTACTCTTATTATATGAATTGATTTCACGTGGAGTAAAAGCCTCAAAGCTTTCATCGGATTTTCCTTCAAGCATCTGGATAATCTTGATATTTTCTTTAAAATGATTCTCAGCGGCAGTAAGTTTTTCTATAAGCGCATACTTGCTGTCATAAAATTCATCTCTTGTTTTCTCTAAATATTTTTTAACCATAATCACCGAACATTTGTTTGTATAATTAATTTATCTACGATATAATTATATATCATTTTTACTATATTTAAAAGCAATTATAAAAAATAATTGTATAAAACTTCTTTTTTGTTATAATATAGTTATAAGAATACAAAATCAATATATCAAATTTTTCAGATAAAAACAAGGAGGTTATAATATGAAAAAAAGTACAAAAAATCTGCTTTTTCTCACATCTGCAGTGATTGCCGGAATGCATATATACAACAGAGTTGTAGACTCTAATGCCGAAAGAAAAAATGCACTCAAAGTAGACAATGGCCACTACTACAAATGGAAAGAAGGAAATATCTTTTATACAAAAACCGGCACCGGTAAGCCAATACTTTTAATACACGACACCGACTCCGGAGCATCCGGTGAAGAATGGGCAAAGGTAGCTAAAAAGCTTGCAAAGAACAATACCGTATACACTATTGATTTGCTTGGATGTGGCCGCTCGGACAAGCCTTCCATCCAATATACAAGCTACATGTATGTACAGATTATCACAGCTTTTGTAAATGACGTAATCGGAAAGCCTGTTAACGTAGCTGCAACCAATCTTTCAACAGCTCCTGTAATCATGGCAAATGCTCTGTCAAAGGATTTATTTAATAAAATAATACTTATAAACCCTGTATCATTGCAACAGCTTAAATGTATACCTGACAAGAGCACCAAATTTAAGCAGAACATAATTAATCTGCCAATCATAGGTACATTTATATACAATAAGCTTATGAGCCCTATCAAGGTAGATTTACTCTTCAGAAATAAATTTATTTCAAGAGGCCAGCTCATATCAGATAATATGAAGGATGCATACTATGAGTCCGCACATAAAGGGCAAAGCCGCGGCAAATATCTTTACTCAAGCATTTTATCAAACTACATCAATACTAATATTGCGCCCGCTCTCAAGAACCTGGACAAGGATGTATCAATTATAGCATCAACAGGAATAAAAAATAATATGGATGTTATCAACAATTACCATAAGCTAAACAGTAAATGCGACATCATCCATATTGCAAATGCAAAGCTTTATCCTCAGTTAGAGTTACCGGAGAAGACAGCTTCAATTATTAAAAAAATTGTTACTAACTAATTCTATACTTTAATCTAAAATAAGGCACCGCCTATAACTATTCTTCAACAATTATAACGGTTTTTTACAATGGTTTCTTAGAAGGCAGTCCGGCTTTTCTCGGATACTTATTGCTCGTATTCATAACCTTATCAATTATGACAAAAGAGCGATGATTATCCGAGTAGCCAAACTGCTCTATTTTATTCAGCTTTCCTCCCAACAGATAAATGGCCGACTTTGCATCTGCCACCTCGCTCTCGCACTCACCTGATTTATATGACACAAAGCAGCCTCCCATTTTCACAAACGGCAGACAGTATTCTGAAAGAGTAGACAGATTTGCAACTGCTCTCGATACACAAATATCATAAGCTGCCCTGTGTTCCTTATCTCTGGCAAAATCCTCTGCCCTGCCATGAACTGCTTCAATATTCTTAAGCTCAAGCGCTTTAATCACTTCATTTAAAAATCCAACTCTCTTATTAAGTGAATCTAATAAAGTAATCTTAAGCTGGGGAAAAGCTATCTTAAGAGGAATACCGGGAAAACCAGCTCCGGTTCCGACATCAATGATATTTTTTTCCGCGTTTAAATCTAATATGTGGCATAAAAACAAGCTATCAAGGAAGTGTTTCTCTATTACCTCGTCGAAATCTGTGATGGCAGTAAGGTTCATAACCTTGTTTTTTTCGATAAGCATGTCATAATATAGCTCAAATTGCTCTAATTGTGAATTATTTAATGTACATTTAATTTTTGATAATTCATCAGTGAAGTGTGTGAAATCATATTTCATATTTTATTCTCCATTATTATTGTTCAACGCTTGTATTATCTGGGTTTAATCTAGAAAATAAATCAGGATTTGAGTATTTTAATTGTTCCAGAAATACCAGTAAAACCGATATATCAGCTGGTGTGACACCTGAAATTCTGGATGCCTGACCTATACTAAGCGGCTGAAATTCATTCAGCTTCTGCTGTGCTTCAATTCTCAGACCCGAAATAGTATTATAATCAAAATCAGTAGGTAACAGTTTTTTCTCAAGCTTCTTAAAATGAGAGACCTGCTTGATCTGTCTTGAAATATACCCTGCGTACTTAATAAGAATATTAATCTGTTCTCTTATGTCATCAGATAACTTAGGTCTGTCGGGATCTATCGGAGCGAGCTTGTCATAATCCAGCTCAGGTCTTCTGATAAGCTCCTCAAGTGTGGTTCCGTTGCTCAGCTCTATACTTTTGTATTTCTTCAGTATCTCCTGTACATCAGCCCTTGCGCCGATATTTACATGCGACACTCTCTCTATTTCCTTATCAATAAGCTCTTTCTTTTTACATACATAGTCATATCTTTCCTTTGAAATCAGACCAACCTCGTATCCCTTCTCGGTGAGACGCAAATCTGCATTGTCCTGTCTTAAAAGGAGACGATATTCCGCTCTAGAAGTCATCATGCGGTAAGGTTCTCTATTTTTCTTAGTGACAAGATCATCTATCAATACACCTATGTACGCTTCTGACCTGTCAAGTATCAATGGCTTTTTGCCAAGTATCTTCATGGCTGCATTGATGCCGGCGATAAGTCCCTGACATGCAGCCTCCTCATATCCGGACGAACCGTTGAACTGTCCACCACTGAACAGACCATGTATTTTCTTAAACTCGAGCGATGCATATAGCTGGTTTGCATTGATACAGTCGTACTCTATGGCATAAGCATCTCTTACTATCTTCACATTTTCAAGTCCCGGAAGGGTGCGGTACATCTCATACTGCACATCCTCAGGCATAGACGAAGACATACCTCCGACATACATCTCGTTTGTGTTTAAACCCTCAGGCTCAATAAATATCTGATGTCTTTCCTTTTCAGCAAACTTAACCACCTTATCCTCTATTGAAGGACAATACCTAGGACCTGTTCCCTCTATGATGCCTGCATAAATCGGTGAACGGTCGAGATTGTTTCTGATAATCTCATGGGTCTTACTATTCGTATATGTAAGCCAGCATGAAACCTGATCAATCTGCACACTTTCAGGATCAGTTGTAAATGAAAACGGCACTACCCTCTCGTCACCGAACTGTTCCTCCATCTTGGAAAAATCAAGACTTCTCTTATCTACACGCGCTGGAGTTCCTGTTTTGAATCTGCGCATCTCAATTCCGTGATCTATGAGCGACTGCGTCAGATGATTGGCTGCCAAAAGTCCATTCGGACCTGTATGAGTGATCATCTCGCCGGTTAAGCATCTGGCTCTTAAATATGTACCGGTGCACAGCACAATCGCCTTACAATGATATAAAGCTCCCGAAGTAGTTTTTGCACCGACTATATTATTATTCTCATCGGTAACAATCTCAGAAACCTCACCCTGTCTGATGGTCAGATGGTCGGTATTTTGAAGGGTTTTTCTCATTTCCATACTATATTCCGCTTTATCTGCCTGCGCGCGGAGAGAATGAACAGCAGGCCCCTTCGATTTATTTAGCATCTTTGACTGGATAAAAGTCTTGTCAATGTTTTTTCCCATCTCGCCGCCAAGTGCATCAATCTCTCTGACGAGATGCCCCTTCGAGCTTCCACCGATATTCGGATTACATGGCATGAGCGCTATACTGTCCACGCTTACCGTGAAAACAATAGTCTCAAGTCCAAGCCTGGCACACGCAAGTGCTGCCTCACATCCCGCATGTCCTGCACCAACTACAACAACATCATAATTTTCTTCAACAAACTTACTGCACATAACTGCCTACTTTCCCATACAAAATTTACTGAATATCTCATCCATCAGATCATCCTCAACCGATTCTCCTATTATGAGTCCAAGCGACTCATACGCACTCATCAAATCAATCGAATAAAAATCCTCCGGCATATCATCATCAATACTGTTCATAACAAGCTTAAGACTTTCCTTAGCATCTGACAATAGTTTTTTGTGCCTGATATTTGTGATATAAATCTCATCATTGAATGAGACCTGTCCATCAAAAAACATTTCCTTTATTGTATCAGAAAGCTCATCTATTCCCGAGCTTTCCTTTGCAGAAACCGAAATAACCGTTTTATCCACAAGCTTTTTTATATCATCTGCCGACACCTTTGAAGCCAGATCCGACTTATTTAGTAAAATGACAGCCTTTTTATCTTTAATAAAATTGATAATATCATAATCATTATCATCAAGTACCACTGACGAATCAACTACATATATGATTAAATCAGCTTCATCGGCATGCTCCATTGCCTTTTTCACACCAATTTTTTCAACAACATCCTCAGTGCTTCTGATGCCTGCAGTATCAACGAGATTTAAGGTGATTCCACCAATATTAATCTGTTCCTCAAGCACATCTCTCGTGGTTCCGGCTATATCCGTGACAATTGCCCTGTCACTTCCTACAAGCACATTTAAAAGAGATGACTTTCCGGCATTTGGCTTTCCAATGATTACGGTGTTTATTCCTTCCTTCAGAATCCTTCCATTATCTGAGGTTTTTAACAGACCATCTATCTCCACATACTCGTTATCCACAATTGCACGTAGTTTTTGTGGATAACCATCCAGAGAAATGTGTTCTGGGTCGTCAAGTGCCGACTCAATAAATGCAATCTCATGCAAAAGCTGCTCTCTTATCTGCCTGATGCTTCCAAGCACGGCTCCGCCTAGCTGGCTTAAAGAGCTTTTGAGCGCAAAATCATTTTTTGAATTTATTACATCTATGACAGATTCTGCCTGGGATAAATCAATCCTGCCGTTTAAAAATGCCCTTTTGGTAAACTCTCCGGGCTCTGCCGGTCTTGCTCCGTTTTTGATTACTGCTTCAAGCACTCTCTTCATCACATACACACCACCGTGGCAGTCTATCTCCACAGTGTCATCCCTAGTGTATGTATTTGGAGCTTTCATCAAAAGCACCATAACCTCATCTATTTTCTCATCGCCGTCATATATAAAACCATAATGAATGGTATGTGACTGACAGGCGCTTATTTTCTTTTTATTATTCTTGCTTTTATAAATCCTGTCTATTACCGAAAGTGCATCATCTCCGCTTATCCTGATAATTCCGATTCCTGACGGAGACATAGCTGTGGCAATAGCCGCTATTGTATCATTTTGCATATGAAATTCCTCAAAAATTCTAAGATAATATATATTCAAAAAGGATACCTGAAACCAGATACCCTTTTAATGATTTATATCTATTATTTCTTAAGTGTCACAACAACATGTCTGTAAGGCTCATCACCCTCGCTGTGTGTTTCAACAAATCTATCATTCTGAAGTGCAGAATGAATCACTCTTCTCTCAAAAGGATTCATCGGCTCAAGAGAAACAGGTCTCTTTGTACGCTTAACCTTGAATGAAATATTCTTTGCAAGATTCTCAAGTGTCTCTCTTCTTCTCTTTCTGTAATCCTCAGTATCAATCTTTACTCTGTAGTAATTCTCAGACTGCTTATTGATAGCAAGATTTGTAAGGTACTGGAGTGAATCGAGAGTCTGACCTCTCTTGCCGATTAAAACGCCCATCTCAGGTCCGTTAAGCTCAACATCAACATTTCTGTTGTCCTCATCCACTTTGATATCAATAGTAACCTCAAGCTTCATTGCCTTAAATACACTGTCAAGGAATTCGCGAATCTCATCCTCAACACTTGCCTCGGCCTTTTTAACCTTGATGACAGCATCACGGCTGCCAATTCCAAGGAAACCATTGCTTCCCTTATCAATTACCTCATACTCGAGCTTATCGCTTGTTGTTCCAAGTTTAATAGATGCTTCTGTCAAAGCATCGTCAATTGTTTTTGCAGATACTTCAATGTATTCCACTATTTTCTCCCCCTATTTGCGTGAATTGCGTTCATTAAACTCTTTAACCATATTAGCCTTTGAAGCAAGTGAGCCTGCCTTTGCATTAGCCTTGTACTCAGCGGCCTTTGCAAGCTTCTCCTCTGTGCCTGCTGATACAGATACGTTTGCCTTATTGTCAATTGACTTTGTCTTAATCTGAGCTGCCTTCTTTATATAATCCTCAGACAGTCCCATTTTTTCTCTCTTCTTCTTTGCCTTTTCCTCGTTCTTTGCCATAACAGCCTCAAGATCAAGATTCTCAATATGTCTGTTTACGAAGAACTGCTGGATACCTCTTACAAGTGCAGAGCAGATCCAGTAAATACCAAGACCTACAGGAACTGTAAAGCAGATAACAAATGACATAAATGGCATCATGAGATTCATCATCTTCATCTGGCTTGCCATCTGGTCATTGCCGTTTGTAGCCTGTGGCATAAGCTTGATATTGATCATCTGTGTCAGATATGACAGTACAGGAATAAGCAGTGCAAGTATTACAAAAAGTAACCACTTATCAGGCTTGTCCGTAAAGTTACTCTTTATGATATACCAAGGTGTATCTGAGATATTCAGTCCCAAAAAGTAGTTGAAATGCAGTAACGCATCGTGCGTCTTCTCAACTGCGCTCTGGATACCATCAAAAAACTTGCCGTCCATAAGAGCATCCCAGCCCTTTGAAGGAAGCTTATAAAGGATATCAATGATATAATTGCTTAAAGTATCACCACTTGCATCGGCAAGCTTTGAAGCCGCATTTGAAGCATTAAGACCACTTGATGTAACAACATTATACTTTTCCATCAGACTGACAAGTGTATTCTGATATCCGCTTGTCTGCTGAATTGAATCAACAAGCCCTGTAAAAGAACCCTTAACTCCGCTCAGATAAGCAGGGATATTGTAAAATACACGGTACAGTGCAAACAGAATAGGCATCTGTATAAGCATCTGCACACAGCTTCCCATCGGAGAAATACCGTACTTCTGGTATAAAAGCTGTGTCTCCTCCTGCATGGCCATCATTGAAGCCTGATCCTTTTTATTTTTATATTTAGCCTGTATAGCCTGCATCTCGGGCTGCATTTTCTGTGATAGCTTAGAAAACTTCTGCTGCTTAATAGTCAGTGGCAACAGACACATGTAGATTATAATCGTAATAATTACAATACTTAGTACAACGCTCTCAACTCTTCCACCTGTAATATTAGATATACCACTGTATATCCAATCCATCAGGATACCGAGAAGCTTGGCAATTGGTCCAAGAATAGAGCCTGGATATGCGGTTAATAAAATGTCCGACATAAAAACCTCCATTGCTGCTATGGAACCGGATCATACCCACCCTTTGAAAAAGGATTACATCTCAATATCCTCCATGCCGCAAGCAGACCACCCTTTATGGCACCGTACTTTTGCACAGCCTGCAAACCATACTCCGAACAGGTCGGACAATATGGGCATTTCGTTGATTTCATCGGGGAAATATACTTCCTATAAAATTTAATCAAAAATATTAAGATACTTTTCAAAACGATTCCATCTTCTTTTTCATTATTCAAATATTTTGTTTCTTAATAATCCTGTGAAGACCTCCAAGATGTAAAACAGCACTTTCTATTTCCTTATAACCAACATGCCGCGCTGCAACTCTTGCGATGACTACGATGTCCAAACCACTATCGAACATGTCCTCATGTAGTCTGTAGCTCTCTCTCACGAGACGAGTAATATGATGTCTAATAACACTATTTCCAACTTTTTTGCTAACTGATATACCTATACGATTATTTTCTGTGTTATTTTTCAGAACATACATAACGAGGTATCTGTTAGCAAACGATACACCGTTATTATACACATTCTGAAAATCCTTGTTTTTTTTCAACGAATCTGAAAATTTCATTTGACGCTGTCCTTCTAAAAACAATCAAAAATGAAGAAAAGACCACAAAAATTGTGGCCTATGCTGATAATTTTTTTCTTCCTTTTAATCTTCTGGCTGCGATTACTTTTCTTCCGCCAGCAGTTTTCATTCTCTGTCTGAATCCATGAACTTTTGCTCTCTGTCTCTTCTTAGGTTGGAATGTCATCTTCATATATATCCACCTCCTTTACGTTAAAAAACATCGGTATAATTATAACAAAAATTCCTGTTGTGTCAAGGATTTTCTCAATTTTCTTTAAATTTCTACATATGTTTTTTTATCGGTTTATATTCCACAATAAAAATGTGGAAAACGAGTTTCTTCTATATATATAATAATTCTTGATAACCGTCTATATTTTGATATAAACCACCTATTGTGACCAACATATTGTGGAAAGTTATCAAGATATCAAAAAGTTATCCACAATATGTGAATAACATGTTGGTAACTTTGTATAATTGTGGTTGAAAAATGTTAATAAAGCATTTTTGTAAATCTTTTTACATTGCCTAAATGCCAAAAATAGTGTACTATATAGTATGTATGGGATTGTGGAGAACATTCCCATAATATACTCTTTATATGTTAAATAATGGAGAACTTTGATGGATAAAGTAATGGAAAAGTGGAATGAAATACTACAGATGGTCAAGGAAGAGCATGGTCTGACAGACGTTTCCTTTAATACGTGGATAAAACCGCTTGAGGTGTTCGCCATAGACGGCAATACACTGTATATTCTCGTTCCGTCTGAGCAGATGGGGCTCAGCTATATCAACAAAAAATATTATCTTCCTCTTAAGGTAGCTATAGGTGAGGTGACAGGTATCGAGTATGATATCCAGTTTATTTTACCGGATCAGGCTCAGAGCCTTAAGTTTAAAAACAACGATACCCCTCAGCTTGAGCCACAGACTCCTGTAAAGGGGGATCACTCAAACTTAAACCCTAACTATACATTTGACACCTTTGTCGTAGGTAATAATAACAGGTTTGCCCATTCTGCTTCTCTTGCAGTGGCAGAAAGCCCGGGTGAAGCATACAATCCGCTATATATATATGGTGGTCCGGGACTTGGCAAAACTCATCTTATGCATTCAATAGGTCATTTCATCATTGACCAGAATCCTGATACCAAGGTGCTTTACGTTACTTCTGAAGAGTTTACCAACGAGGTTATCGAATCTATCCGTAACGGTAATTCTTCTGCCATGACAAAGTTCCGTGACAAATACAGGACTGTAGATGTGCTCATGATTGATGATATCCAGTTCATCATAGGAAAGGAAAGTACTCAGGAGGAGTTTTTCCACACCTTCAACACACTGCAGACACAGGGCAAGCAGATTATCCTTACCTCTGATAAGCCGCCTAAGGAGATGGAGACTCTCGAGGAGCGCATCCGTTCCCGTTTCGAGTGGGGACTGATGGCTGATATCGGTACTCCTGACTATGAGACGAGAATGGCTATCCTCCGTAAGAAAGCTGAAACTGACAATTTTGATATAGATGATGATATCTTAAACTACATTGCTTCAAACATCAGCTCCAACATCCGTGAGCTTGAGGGAGCCTTAAACAAACTTTTAGCCTTCCACAATCTCGAGCATACTCACATCACTATGGATATCGCTGAGAGAGAGCTTTCCAATATCATCACGCCGGACAAGCCAAGGGAAATCACTGCACAGCTCATCATTGAAGTAGTTTCAGAGCATTTCCACATCTCTGTAGACCAGATGATTTCAAAGACCAGAAGCAGCGAGATTGCACGTCCAAGGCAGATTGCCATGTACCTCTGCAAGACCATGACCTCTGATTCACTTGATGTAATCGGCCAGCTTTTGGGCGGCAGAGACCACTCTACTATCATCCACGGCATCAAGAAGGTCACCAAGGATTACGAGGAAAATGACAGTACACGTACTCTCATAGAAACTATCAAGAAAAAGATTAATCCAAATTAGTTTCTACCTATTTATATATGTGCTCATTTGCATGTTAATAATTTGGTTATAACCTTGCTTTTATTTCCACATGAGCATGTTAATGACAGGTTGAAGGAAAGTGAATAAAAAGTTATCAATTTTTATCATTTTTACTTCAACAGGCTTTTAATCAAGTTATCAAGCCGCTTAAGGCTTGTCTTTAAAGGCTTTGAAGGGGTTTTGAACTTTTTAACATCCCCTAAGAAGAATATTACGAATATCTTTTAAATATTTATATATACGCGCAGGAAGGAGTTTTTCTAAATGAAACTTATTTGTTCAAAAGCAAATTTACTGAAAGGTGTTAATATCGTATCGAAGGCAGTACCTACACGTACTACAATGGCAATACTCGAGTGCATACTGATTGATGCATCCGCAAACGAGATTAAGCTTATGGCCAACGATATGGAACTTGGAATAGAAACCATCATAGACGGAACTATCGAAGAGAGAGGAATTATCGCTCTTGATGCCAAGATTTTTTCAGAAATAGTGAGAAAGCTTCCTGACAATGATGTAACAATTGAGACAGATGCTTCCTTCAAGACCGTCATATCATGTGAAAAGGCCAAGTTCAATATCATCGGAAAATCAGGTGATGATTTTTCTTACATACCATATGTTGAGAGAAATGAGTCTATTGTCCTCTCACAATTTACCCTTAAAGAGGTTATCAGACAGACAATTTTTTCAATTGCTGACAATGACAACAATAAACTGATGACAGGTGAGCTTTTTGAGATTGAAGAGAATAAGCTTCGAGTTGTTTCTCTTGACGGACACAGAATATCTATCAGATATATCGAGATGAAAAATCACTATGACAGCAAGAAGGTTGTTGTTCCCGGCAAGACTCTGCAGGAAATAAGCAAGATTATTCCGGGTTCAGCGGATGAGGATGTGGTTATATATATCACTAACAATCATATTGTTTTTGAATTTGAAAATACTACTGTTGTTTCACGTCTTATCGAGGGTGAGTATTTCAAGATTGACCAGATGCTTTCATCTGACTACGACACTAAGGTTCGCATCAATAAGCGTGAGCTTCTTGAATGTATCGACCGTGCTACTCTTCTTGTCAAGGAGGGAGATAAGAAGCCTATTATCATGAATATCACAGATGGCAATATGGAGCTTCGCATCAATTCATTTATCGGTTCCATGAATGAGGACATCGATATCGACAAAGATGGAAAAGATATTATGATAGGCTTTAATCCTAAGTTCTTCATAGATGCACTTCGTGTTATCGATGAGGAGGAGGTTAATTTATACATGGTCAATCCAAAAGCACCATGCTTCATTAAGGATGATGAGGGCAAGTTTATTTACCTCATTCTTCCGGTAAATTTTAATACAGCAGCAAACTAGGAGATTTTATGAAACAGATTTCTATAAGAGAACAGGACGAGTTCATTAAGCTGGGACAGGCTCTTAAAAAGGCCGACCTTGTGAGCTCGGGAGTTGAGGCAAAAATTGTTATTCAGGATGGTCAGGTGACTGTAAACGGTGAGACTGAGCTTCAGAGAGGAAAAAAGCTTCACGACGGAGATGTTTTCTCATATGACGGAGAAACAGTTAAGGTTGTTAAATAATGATTATTAAGTCAATCCAACTGAGTAATTTCAGAAATTACGAAAAACTGGATATCAGCTTTGACAGTGAAACAAACATAATCTACGGCGATAATGCCCAGGGAAAGACAAATATACTTGAGGCTGCATATTTGAGCGGCACTACAAAGTCCCATAAGGGCAGCAAGGACAAGGAAATGATCCGGTTTGGCGAGGATGAGGCACATATCAGGACAATTGTCGAAAAAAATGACAAGGAATACCGGATTGACATGCATCTGCGCAAAAACGGTGCAAAGGGTGTGGCCATCAATAAAATGCCGATCAAAAAAGCGAGTGAGCTGTTTGGTATTTTGAATATTGTGTTTTTCTCTCCTGAGGATCTCAATATTATCAAAAACGGTCCTGCCGAGAGACGCAGATTTATAGATTTGGAGCTTTGCCAGCTTGACAAAATATATTTGTCTAACCTGAGTAAGTATAATAAGACATTAATTCAGCGAAACAGACTGTTAAAGGATATAGCTTACAGACCTGATTTGATTGATACACTTCAGGTGTGGGATATGCAGCTTCTTGAGTATGGCAGGCATGTTATAAAAAAGCGGCGCGAGTTTGTTAATGAGCTAAATGAGATAATACAGGACATTCACAGCAATATTTCGGGAGGCAGGGAGAAGCTTATACTCAAATATGAGCCAAGCATTGATGATATTTTTTTCGAGGACGAGCTGCTTAAGGCAAGAAGCAGGGATTTGAAGCTGTGCCAGACAACTGTCGGACCGCACAGGGACGATATGCTTTTTTCAGTGGACGGTGTGGATATAAGAAAATACGGCTCGCAGGGTCAGCAGAGGACATCTGCTCTCTCACTCAAGCTTTCTGAGATTAGTCTTGTAAAGAAAAATATAAACAGCACTCCCGTGCTTTTACTGGATGATGTGCTTTCAGAGCTGGATGGCAACAGGCAGAATTATCTGCTCAACAGCTTAAGTGATACACAGACTATTATCACTTGTACGGGACTTGATGAATTTGTAAAAAATAGATTTCAGGTGGACAAGGTCTTTCATGTCGTGAAGGGCCAGGTGGAGGTTATTGATGAGTAAAGAAATACAGCAGAACAATCAGGAATACGGAGCTGATCAGATTCAGATACTTGAGGGTCTTGAGGCAGTCAGAAAAAGACCGGGTATGTATATCGGCAGTACGTCTTCGAGAGGACTTCATCATCTGGTTTATGAGATAGTGGACAATGCAGTTGATGAGGCCTTAGCCGGTTATTGTAAAAATATCGAGGTCACAATCGAGGAAGACAATTCCATAACAGTACAGGATGATGGTCGAGGAATCCCGGTTGGAACCAATCATAAAGCAAAAAAATCAGCACTTGAGGTCGTTTTTACAGTGCTTCACGCAGGTGGTAAATTCGGCGGTGGAGGCTATAAGGTATCAGGCGGTCTGCACGGAGTTGGTGCATCTGTAGTAAATGCTCTTTCCACATGGCTGACAGTTGAGGTCTACAAGGACGGAAATATTTACAGACAAAGCTACAAACGTGGCAAAACAGACGATACAGTAAAGATTGTTGGACAGTGTGACGAGTCGCTTCACGGTACAAAGGTTCATTTTCTGCCGGATCCGGAGATTTTTGAGGAGACAGTGTATGACTACGATACCTTAAAGCAGCGTCTCAGAGAGACAGCCTTCCTCACAAAAGGACTTAAGATTACTTTAAAGGATGTGCGTGAGAACAGCCATCACAATCATGTATTCCACTATGAGGGCGGAATCAAGGAGTTCGTCGAGTATCTTAACCGTGGCAAGGAGGCTCTCTATGATGAGGTCATCTACTGTGAGGGAACACAAAACGGTGTTTATGTAGAGGTTGCATTGCAGCACAATGATTCGTTTAATGATTCAACCTTCAGCTTTGTAAACAATGTAATCACACCTGAGGGAGGTAC
>ERZ857785.1335-NODE-1335-length-27783-cov-4.642239_pt1 | contig 27783 bp, 34 predicted proteins | sample MGYA00519763_ERZ857785 | MGnify/ENA primary metagenome ERZ857785 (study PRJEB31778, sample SAMEA3449365) | human gut metagenome | biome: human gut; feature: human-associated habitat; material: faeces | place: United Kingdom | collected 2010/2012 ...
AAATCCCTAGCATAAGCACAACAAAAGGAACAAACACAATAACAACAACTAACAACATAAAACCAAAATTAAGTATGAAAGTGAAGGTGGAAAAATAATGGAATATGGGAAAATAGAAAACAATGCAATAAGAATAAGTAAGGAAAAAATTGAAGGGTACAAGCCTATCGTTGATGAAGTGCCTCTTAGTGGCAAAGGAGAACTTTTTAAGTTTGAAGAAAGAGAGGAATGTATTGCAAGAGTATATGAAGAGAAGGAAAATGATGACACAAAGGAAAGATTAGACACACTTGAAAGTGCAGTAATGGAATTAGGTGAGTTAGTGTCAAATATGGAAGGAGGAAATGCAGATGGTGAAGCTATATCTTAGAAAGATTAATGAAGGGAAAATAACTATTGATGATGTACCTCTTCTATGGAGAGAAAAGGTTAGAAAGGAGATAGAAGGATAATGAGAAAATTAGAAACAATACAAACTAAGGAAAATTTAAATGATGTTTTTGCAGCAGATGAAATTGGTCCAGGAGGAGCAAATCATGAATATCATATTACTTTAAATAATGGAAAAGATACTGCAAGTGATGTTGCTATAATTCAAATGCAAAAAGGTCCTAGAAAAAATGTTGACTCTATACATGGAGTAATTGATAGTGATTTGCTTGAAATAGTAAGAGATAGGCTAAAAGCATTTCAAGCAGGACCATTTGCAAGTGAGTACAATGAACAAGCCTTAAAGCATATTGAACAAGCTTTAACATGGATGAATAAAAGAGTTGAAGATAGAATCAAAAGAAATGTACTAGGAACATACAATAAATAATTAAAGTCTTAGAAATAAGGCTTTTTATTTTTGCTCCAAAACTCTTATGAGGGTAAACTGTGAGGAATAAGCCGACAGGCTATAAATGGAGGAGATTATGTTTATAAATAACTGTAATTTAAGAAAAAGATTAGGTATGTCTAAGTTGATGGAAGCTAATACAGGTGATGGTAATGCTGGAGCAGGAACTGGAGAAGGACAACAAACTCAAGCACCAATTGACTACGATAAGTTAGCTGAAATCATTAACAAAGGTACTCAAAGCAAGGAAAATGCTATTTTAAAATCCTATTTTGAACAACAAGGAATGTCACAAGAGGATATAACTCAAGCTATTAAGGATTTTAAGACAAATAAGCAAGCAAAAGCTCAACAAGAAGCAGATAATTTAAGTAATTTGCAAAAAGAGAATGAACAATTAAAGGCTCAAATTTTACAAGACAAAGTAAATAATATTGCTAATCAACAAGCCTTAAAGCTAGGTTTAGAAGCTAATGTGACACCTTATGTAATTAAATTAGCAGACCTTAGCAAAGTTACAAATGATAAAGGAGAAATTGATGAAAAGCTAATAAGTGAAGCTTTAAATAAGGTTTTAACTGATATTCCAAATCTTAAGCCTTCAGCCCAACAACAAAATGGATTTACACAAGTTGGTGCTTCAGGTGGAGGAACACAAACAAATGCAACCAATGAACAATTATCTAAGATATTTGGAAATAAATAAGATAGGAGATGATGAACATGGCAGTATATAGCTATGCAGAACAATTTGAAAGAGAATTACAACAAAAGTATTCAAGAGAATTAGTTTCATATGACCTAACTAATTCTAATCCAGGGGTTAAATTTATTAATGCTCAAACTATAAAACTACCTAGATTAACCCTAAGTGGATATAAAGACCATAGCAGAACTTCAATGGGGTTTAATGCTGGTACAATTTCAAACGATTGGGAACCAAAGAAATTAATGCATGATAGAGATATTGAATTTGCTTTAGACCCAATGGATATTGATGAAACAAACTTAGTGCTAGAGGTTGCAAATATTCAAAATGTATTTGAGGAAGAACAAGCAATACCTGAAAAGGACAGCTACAGATTTTCAAAGCTTTACGCTGAAGCTAAAACATATGCTTCAAAAGGTGCAGTAATAGATAATACTGTTTTAACTGCTACAACTATATTAGATTGGTTTGACACTCAAATGGAAAAGATGGACGATAATGCAGTTCCATTGGAAGGAAGAATATTATATGTTACTCCAGCTATGAATAAACTACTTAAAAATGCAAGTCAAATTCAAAGGTCCATAAATGTTAATTCTAACAATGGAAACATAGATAGAAGAGTTTACTCACTAGATGATGTAAAAATCATCAAAGTACCTAGTGCAAGATTCAAAACTAAGTATGATTTTACTGATGGATGTGTACCTGCTTCAAGTGCAAAACAAATCAATATGATATTGATACATCCTTCTTGTGTAGTATCAAGAGATAAGTATGCTTACATGAAGCTATTCACTCCTGGTACTGATTCAAGAACAGCAGATAAGTACGTATATCAAAATAGATATTATACAGATACATTCTTAATAGAAAATAAGGCTTGTGGTATTGCAATTAATGCTGAAGCTGAAAGCTAGGAGGGATTAATATGAAAGCAGTAAAAGGAAATAAAGAATACACAATTTCTGATACTGAAAAAAGAGCTTATATAGCCCAAGGGTATGACATCATTAGTGATAATGGAGAGATAATTTCATATGGAGCAGGTAAAACTGTTTCATATGAAAAATATGTTGAATTAGAAAAAGAGAATTTAGAGCTAAAAAAAGAACTTGAATTCTTGAAAAGTGAACCTCCAGTTGAAAATGAAGGTGAAAAAACTACATCAAGGGCTAAAAAGTAGGTGATGACAATGTACACTTCTTATGTAACAGTAGAAGAATATAAGAAAAACTATAATGATATTCCAGATGACAGTATAGAAAAAAGCCTTAAAAAAGCTAGTAGACACATAGATACACTTACGTTCAATAGAATACAAGGAATTGGATTTGATAATCTTACAGAATTTCAAAAAGAAATAATTAAAGAAGTTACTTGTGAATTAGCAAACTTTGAGTATGAAAATGAAGATGTTATAACAAGCGTTCTATCAAGTTACAGCATAAATGGTGTATCTATGGCTTTTGGTGATAGTTGGAATGTTAAAGTGTTTAAAGGTGTTGCTATTCCAACAGAACTTTATGAGACCCTAAGTCAAACTGGTTTATGTACATTAGCCTTTAGGAGGTGTTAGTATGAGATATCCAAGCTTAGTTAATCCAAAATTCTGCAAAACTCCTATACACATAGTTATAAATCAAGAAGGTATATCAGAAGATGGAGAGCCTTTGAAAGCTTTAGAAATTGACACTATGTGCAATTATCAAGATAAGGCTAAAAAGGTTCTTACAGAACAACAACAATTGATTGAAATAGAGGGAACTGCCCTATTTAATGGGGATATTGCTCCTCAGCTACCCTCTATATCAAATGGAACAGTAATTGTTAATGGTATTAAAAGAAGAATTTTTAGAGGTACAAAGGCTAGAAATCCAGACAATACTGTAAACTACACCAAATTGGAGTTGGTATAAATGGTTAATGCAAATAGCAGAATTAAAATTAATAGTATGAGAATTAATAGGCTTTTAAGAGCACAAATTCAAGCTTTAGAAATGACAGCAGAAGCTCTTCATACAGAAGTTGTGCAATCTCAAGTTATGCCATTTGATACTGGATTCATGCAAAATGAAAGCACATGGGTTGATTATAGCAATAGTTCTAAAGGAAAAGTTTCTATAGTAACATCAACACCATATGCTAGAAGATTGTATTTTCATCCAGAATACAACTTTCAAACTTATGAAAATGCTTTTGCTGGTGGTAAATGGTATGAGCCTTGGTTAAAAGGTGGAGTAAGTGAAAATTTTTGTAGAAACGCCTATAAAAGATTTTTTAGAAGCTTAGGAGGTTTATAATGTTAGGATTAGCAGATATAAGAGATTGGCTAAAAACTCTTGATAATAAGGCTGATAACTATTATATAGGTAAGCTTGATAATAAAAAAGATAAATCTATTGGTATTTATCAACTCAAAAATTCAATGCCTCCTAGAATTTGCTTAGGTGGACTTGAAAATACTTCTTATGAAATTAAACCTATTTCAATTCTTATACATTGGAACGCAAATGCAAGAGAAACAGAAGAATTCTCTTGTAAATTATATAAAGAAATATTAAATCAAAAAAGTGTGGTTATTAATGGCCATCACATAAAATACTTACAATTGCTTAATAATGAGCCTATAGATGTTGGAACAGATGATAAAAACATCTATGAAAGAGTTATTGAGCTTAATTTTTATTATGAAAGGAAGGATGACTAATGGCAGCACAAACAGGAGTATATCCATGTTATAAAAATCAATTCCAAGCTGGAGCAGAAGAAACTCCAACTAATAACATAGCTGACATGGAAAGTTTTAGTGTAAGCTTTGATAATGGAGTTGAAGAGTGGACACCTTTTGAGACAGAAGGCTGGACAAGAAGATTAATGACTGCAAAATCTGTAACTATTAGTGTTAGTGGTAAGAGAAATGTTGGAGACAAAGGAAATGACTATATTGCAGGAAAAGCATTTTTAAATGGAAGAGAAGCAGAAGGTAATTTCCAATGGACTTTTCCAGATGGTACAAAGGTATTATTTAAAGATGCTGTAATAAATGTTACTGCTTTAGGAGCAGGAGATAGTACAGGGGTTGCACCTCTTGAATTTGATGTTATGAGCAATGGAAAACCAACAGTAACATTACCCAGTTAAAGCTAGTGAGACTAGCAAAATAAATATAACCAAAACAGAGAGTGAGGAATAATCCTTGCTCTTATTTTTTATGAAAGGAAATGATAGACATGTCAAGAGTAGTAGATATAACAGACAAATTAAATTTTGAAGAAAATCCAAAGTTAAAAATAAAAAATACTGAAATAGAAATTAATAGTGATGCCCCTACAATGTTAAAGATCATGCAGACAGTAGGAGCTGGGAAAAATATAACTCCAGATGAAGTTATTAAGGCGTATGAGTTAATATTTCCTAAAAAGAGTAGAGAAAAATTAGAAGAGATACAAGATGAGCAAGGAAGAAAATTAAATTTTGAAGGCCTTCAGGTAATAATAGAAGAAGCAATAAATCTTATAACAGGACCAGAAGTTAAGGGAGAGTAGTGACCCGTACTATGATTTATTCGAGGATTGGGATTTGATTGTTTCAAGCTTTCAAACACAGTACGGGATAAGAATTTATTCTAAAGATTTTCTTGAAATGAAATGGGATGAATTCAAGGCTCTTATAAGTGGATTAGGGCCAGAAACTCCTCTTGGTAGAATAGTTCAAATAAGAGCTGAAAATGATAAAAATATCCTTAAAAATTTTTCAAAAGAACAACACAGAATAAGAAATGAGTGGAAAAGTAGAAATGTTAAAAAGGTTTCTAAGTCAGATATAACTTCTGTTTTAGACCAATTAAAAACTGCTTTCATACAATTAGCTGAGTAGGAGGTGAGGGAATGGGTGCAAGTGTTGGAGAAATAGATTTAGACCTTAGAGTTAATCAAAGTGGATTTAATAGGCAATTGAAAGGCATACAAGCTATGGCTAAAAATGTTGGGGCAGCTATTGCCTCAGCTTTTGCTGTAAGGGTTGTTATTAACTTTGGCAAAACTTGTATTAGCACAGCAACAGAAGTTGAAAATGCGTGGGTGGGACTTAATTCTATCATTAATGGTCAAGGAAAGTCTTTTAATAATGCTAAGAAGTTTATTCAGGAATATATAAGTGATGGTTTAGTACCACTTAAAAATGCAGTTATAGCTTATAAAAATCTTTCTCTTAGAGGATATAATGAAGAGCAAATACAAAAAGTCATGAATGCCTTAAAAAATTCTGCTACATATGCTAGGCAATCTCAATATAGTCTTGGTGATGCAATTAGTACTGCTACAGAAGGTTTAAAAAATGAAAATAGTATAGTTGTTGATAATGCTGGTGTAACTAAGAATGTTGCTAAAATGTGGGAAGACTATGCAAAAAGCATTGGTGTATCTTATACAAGCTTAACTAAGGAGCAAAAGATACAAGCAGAAGTTAATGGTATTTTAGAAGAAACTAAATTCCAAATGGGTGATGCTGAAAAATATGCAAATACCTATAGTGGTAAGGTAGCAAAGCTAAGTGCTTCATTTACTAATTTGAAAGTTAAAATAGGAAATATTTTAAAAGTTATTGCAGGAGCATTTATTCCAGTAATAAATAATGCAATTAAAGTTGTAGAAAAATTTATTGATGGAATTACTGCTCTTTTAAATTCATTTGGAATACAAACAAATATAGTAGATACTTTAAAGGATGTATCTGAAACAGCAGAAGGTTCAAGTAACAATATAGATGGAATAACAGAAAGTGCTAAAGAAGCAGAAAAAGCTGTAAATAGATTAATGGGCTTTGATGAAATAAATCTTCTAAGTAAAGATGATAGTTCAGCTAATAGTGATAACACAAATTCTGGTGATGGTTCAGTTGATATGTCAGGCATAGCTGATGAGACTAAAGAAACAAGTACAGTTTTTGATGGATTGATTAATAAGGTAAAAAAAATAAATGAATTATTAAGTCCTACCAAAACAGCATTACAAGGACTAAGTAGTGAATTAAAAAGACTAAGTGATTTTGCCTTTGATGGCTTAAAAGATTTTTATAATTCCTTTCTAAAACCAGTTGCAGTATGGACTATAGGAAAAGGACTTCCAAGGTTTATAGATGCAATAACAAATGGATTAGCAAAAGTAAACTGGCAAAAAATAAATGATTCACTTCATGCTTTGTGGGTATCTCTTGCACCTTTTGCAATTAATATTGGTGAAGGTTTGCTTTGGTTTTGGGAAAATGTTCTTGTACCTCTTGGAACTTGGACACTTAACAATGCAGTACCAGCTTTTTTAGATTTACTTTCTGGTGCTATAGATGTTCTGAATCCTTTATTAGAAGTATTTATGGAATTAGGCAAATGGCTATTAGAAAGCTTTTTAATACCAATTGCAAGTTGGACTGGAGGAATAATAATTAGTGCATTAGAAGGCTTAGCAGGTGCTCTTAAGGAGATAGGTGAATGGATGAGTAATAACAAATCTATTGTAGAAGGAATTACAGTAGCAATTTTAGCTTTCTTTGGAGCATGGGCAGTTGGAAAAATAGCAGAATTTATTAGTATTTCTGGTGGTTTATGTGGGGCTTTAGTAAATATAGCAGCAAGTTTAGGAAACACTACTATTGCACAAGGACTATTTAATATTGCTCAAGGTATAGGAACAACGCTGGTAACAGCTTGGAATGGAGTGTGTGCTATAGCTTCGGTAATTACAAGGGCATTTAGTACAACCATATTAGGACTTAATGTTAGTTTAGGAGTAATAATATTAGCTATAGGAGCAGCTATTGCAGTAGGTGTATTATTGTATAAAAATTGGGATACTGTAAAAGAGAAGGCTTCAGAATTATGGGAGAATATAAAAAATGTATTTGATAAAATAAAAGATAAAATAAAATCAGTTTGTGATAGTATAAAAGGCTTTTTTAAAGGAATGATAAATTCTGTTATTGGTGTAATAAATAAACTTATTAATGGGATAAATAAAATAAGCATAGATGTACCGGATTGGGATATACTCCCTGATGGCATACAAGGTAAATCATTTAGTCCCAAAATACCTCAAATACCAATGTTGGCAGAGGGAGGTTTTGTAAAAGCTAACACCCCACAACTTGCAATGATTGGTGACAATAAATATCAAGGCGAAATCGTTGCACCAGAGGATAAGCTTCAAGAAATGGCAAATAATGCAGCAAAGAATGGTGTTAGTAATAGTTCTATTGATAGAATTATTGCTTTGCTTGAAATGATAGCAAATGGTGCTTCATCTGGGCAAAAAATAGAAATAAAAGTTGGGGAAAGGCAAATTGGAGAAGTTGCTATAAAAGGAATAAATAAAGTTAATAGAGAAGCAGGCAAGAATCTCATAACAACATTTTAATATTGAAAAATAACTCGATTAATGTATACTGAAAATATAAACATTAATAGGGGGTATTTTATGGTAATTGATAAAGAACAATATAAAAAGCTTATGAAGGAAGCAGGAGGTAAATTCAAATCAATAGCGTGTGTTTCAGTAAATGTTGAAAGTGCTCCAATAGAAGTTAGGGAAGATTCTTTAGTAAATTTATATGTTATGGAAAATGGGTTGTTTGGAAATGCTATTTTAGAAGACAAATTTTATATAAAATTTGAAAATATAAAAAATGTTAGTATAGAAGGAGGCAACTTAATACTAGAAGTGATTGAAACAGAAGAGATTTTGGATAAATATATATTTAATAGCAAAAGCCAATTACAACTAAAAAGTGTTTGTATGGCATTAAGAAAATTAGCTAAAATTGAAGATGAAGAACAAATAAAAGATGAAAAATTTTCTGAAAGATTAAAAAAAGAATTAAGAAAAGTAACAAATGAACAGCAATTAGAAAGAAAAAAAGAAGAGGAAAGATTAGAAGAACTTAAGGTCAATAAAATCCCATTTTGCCCTAAATGCCATAGTACAAGCATTCATTATATTGAGAAAAGAAAAAGATTTAGTCTTGGCAGAACTATAGTAGGTGGAGCTGTTGGTTCTCTGGTTAACCCAATAGGAACAGCTGTTGGAGCAGCTATGGGAGGTTTGACTAGCAATAAGCAAAAGAAGGGTGAAGTTAAATGCCTTAACTGTGGTTATAAATGGAAGCTATAAATTTAGAGCACTTAGGAAACTAGGTGCTTTTTTAATGCAGAAAGAAGGTGTGAAATGAGTTTAGTAAAGATAAATGGAGTTGTAATGCCTTCTCCTACAACTTATGGAGTATCAATAATGGATATATCTTCTGAGGATAGTAATAGAAATGCTAAAGGAGATATGTGCATAGATAGGGTTACAACTAAAAGAAAAATACAATTAAAATGGGATTTTATTTCAATAGAAGATATGTCTAAGGCTTTGAAATTGGTTAAAGATGTATTTTTTGAAGTTGAATTTTTAGATCCACAAGAAGGACACATGATAACAAAAACTATGTACGTAGGTGATAGGGAAACATTTGTTGCTGTGGTAATTGATGGAATACCAACATGGAAAGATGTTAAATTTAATCTTGTAGAGAGGTGATATATTTGTATCATATAAGTAATGAATGTAAAGAATCATTAAATAAGCCTTTAAGAGATTTAAGATTCAAAATGAAGCTTGACAATTTAACTATAGAAGATGATATAAAATCTTTTGATGTATCAGAAGGAATAATATCTGATGAAGATTTTGAACTTGGTGGAGCAGTAGCTTCAAGCTTGAATATAGAGATAAACAATGTACATGGATTGTATAATAGTATAAACTTTCTTACTAAAGAAATAAGTTTAGAAATAGGGATATTGCTTCCTAGTGGAACTATAGAATATGTACCAACAGGAAAGTATATTGTAGAAAATAGTCCTAAAAAGGGAAGAGCAATAAATATAGAAGCAGTAGATAAGATGGTTAATTTTGAAAAGGATTATGAAACAAAATTAACTTTCCCAACTACTGCTTTTACTATGCTTGAGGAAATATGCAATATTGCAAAAGTGCAACTAGAAACTCTTTCTAGCACAATAATATCTAAATTGAAAGATTACAAAATAGAAAAGAAATTGGACTATTCAACTTGCAGAGAAGTGCTACATGATATAGCAATAATAGCTGGTGGATGGGCAAAAATAAATAGGAATGGCAAGCTTACAATAGTAACACCAACAGAAACTGATATAGAAATTAACCAGGATAATTATATAAATTTAGAGGTTAAGGAAGGATTTTTTGTAGATAATTTGATTATTACAGAAACCTATTTTCCTGTAGAAGCTGTACAACTTAATCTTAATGTTGTTCCTTTCAATTGCAAATGGAGAGGAAACATAGGAGCTGACTGTGGAGACGTAATAACTATAAGTGATGGTAAAAATACTCATAAAACTTTAGTAACAAGTAATAAAATAACTTTTAATGGTGGCTTAACTTATGAAAGCTCTTGTAGTGGACTTAATGAGCAACAGAAAGAAACACAACATATAGGGAATCAAAAGAAGCTTGGTGGTAGGTTTGCATCTGAAATAAAACAAATGGCAGATAGTATTACTATGAAAGTTTCTAAAGATGATGTTTATGCAATGGTAGTTTTAAATGAAGAAGGTTGGAATGTATCAGTAAATGGAAAACTATCTGGAAAGACTTACAATTTTGATGGAGAGGGATTTAGACTTGGAGGTACAGATTCAAATAATTATGCATTACATACTAATGAAGGAAGTACTTATAAGTTTGAAGATGGCTCTTTGGTCAAGATTGGTAAAGACGGATTTTACAATATGATAGGAGGTACAAAAAGAGAGTACCATCATTTAAATACTAGCGACAGGATATGCTTAACAGGAATATATAATAAACAAACAACAACTACAACATATCAACTTCCAGATGAATATAAAAATAAAAAATTAAGTATTCAAGCAACTATAGAAGAGATAAGAGCTTCAAATGGAGAATTTTTGCCTACAAGACAAAGACTAAGTTATTCGTATGATAGGAAAACTGGAGTTATAACATTTAATGTTTATGTTATGGGATATTTTATTATAAGAAGGTACAATGATGAAGTTTTTGGAGAAAATAATTCTGCAATAGTTGTTCCATTGGACAAGCAAGAAAGTGAAACAATAGATTTGGATATATCATTTAGTGTAATAGCTTAGGTGGTGAGGAAATGAGAGACTATAAATTAAATGTAAATATAATTCAAAATGGAAAAACAGAAACTAAAATATTTAAGCAATTTGATAAAGGAAATGAAATAGAAATAGAGCTCTATGATAATGAAAAACTTATTGAAGAAAACAGAGTTTTACTTAAAGATGAAACAGTTTTTGCATATTGGCTTAATGCAGAAGGAACTGAAATTCAAAGAAATTGCAAAATAAGAGATGGGAATATAGTAGCTACTACAGATAGAGAGATATTATCTGTAGTTGGTCCATTGTACTTAGAGTGTTTAATAATAGATGGTGGAGTAGAAACCACTACCATGAGAATGGAGTTTAGGGTAATGGAAAGTATAAATGGCGGAAGAGCAATAGTTCAAGACCCTCGTTATTATTCAGACCTTGTTACAGAATTATTAGAATTATCAGGTACTATTGATGGCAAAATTGCAGAAATAAAAAAACAAGCTGAAGCAATAGTAGCTAATGTAACAAATGGAAATGAATCTGCAACTAATTCAGAAGTTGTTCTTGCCAGACAGGGAAACATTTCCTTAGGCATAAATTTAAGCAAAATGAAGGAAAGTATAAAAAAGACTCTTTCATCAATATTCATAGAAGAAATAAGAACAGCTAAAAATACTGATTTTATTGGAGAAGGGACAGTAAATATAAATAATAATATCCTTTCTGTAACAGGAGAAACAAATCAATATTCTTATATTGCCTGTGATTCCGATGTATTGGAATTCACATTGGAGGATACTAAATACATTCTGCTTGGGGTTGGATCAAAAACTTTTACAACATTGAATATATCTACTGTAGGCGAAGCATTAGGAAGATTGATGGACTGGACTTCAAATAGCTATGTTGTGAGAGCAGATAATCTTATTACTAAATCTTTCAGTCAAGGAGATAAAGTAAGAGTAGAGAAAATCGAAGAAGGATATAAGATATACCAAAATGGCAATTTAGTTTTAGAGCTAAACAAATCTAATTATTCTTCTGTTACAGGATGGGAAAATAGTAAGTTAGGTTTCTTTCTTGTGAAAGATAAAGGGAGTAATCTAGCAAGCAATATAAAAATACTTGATTATAATGTAGATCAAATATCTAGTAATTCAGCAAAAATAAGCCTCCTTGAAGCATTAGCAAATTCTATTAGCAATGAGATATATGAAGAAAAGGAAACTTATGAAGAAAAGGTAGCAACAGCAAACGATTTTGTTCTTAATTATGCAGGAGAAATCATTATAAATGACAATGTACTAAATTCTACTGTTCCAACGAACGCATATAATATTGCTATCTTAAAAGGAAATAAAATTAAATTTAATATTTTAGATACAAATTATATAGTTTTGGGAACTACTGAAAATGGAGCATTTACTACGATCTGCTTAAAGCACACTAATGCAAATTACATTGGATGCATAGCAGATTATAATTTAGATGGAACTGTAAAATTTAAAAAAACGCTAAGTATAGAAGCTTGTGCAAGTGGAGATGAAATTATAGCGGAAGCAACAAGCACAGGATATGTTTTTGAAAAAAATGGGGCTAATTGGTTCAGTATAGAAAAGGACAACTATAGTAATGTTTTAAATTGGACCATAAGCAAGTTTGGATTTTTGATAATTCCTTCTATATATAGTAATTTAGCACAAAATATTATATTTAATAATCCTAGAATATTACAAATTTCGCTTAGAGATGATGTGAACGAGTTAGAAGAAAAAGTAGGAAGTATGGGAAGTTCAACAAATCAATGGAATGGCAAAAAAGGAGTATTTTTGGGAGACTCTTTGACATATGGATATGGGTTGTCAGACAGAACAAAAACATATTGTTATACAATTAAAGAAGAATTGGGGTTAAGAGAAATAAAAACATATGGTATTTCAGGATCCACAATAGCTAATGGACAAAACTCTATGGCAGAGAGATATGCAGAAATGGACGATGATGCAGACTTGGTTTGTGTGTTTGGTGGAACAAATGACTATGGCATGCACCCAACTAGCATAGGAGAAAAAACTGATACTGACAATACTACTTTTTATGGAGGATTAAATATACTTATGCCAGGATTGATGGCAAAATATCCATCTGCAACAATAGTATTTTTTACTCCACTTCATAGACAATTTTCAAAAACTAATATGAATAATGATTATACCCAAAATAGCAAGGGGCATATATTAAATGATTATAGAGATGCAATCATAGATAGATGTATGTATTACAGTGTTCCTTATATAGACATCTATACACTAAGTGGTTTAAACCCCAATATAGCAGAAAATAAGGCTGCTTACTTTTTAGATATAGCACATCTAAATGTAGCTGGGCATAAAAGATTAGGTTTAAAAGTTTCTTATGCAATAAAGGCTTTATAGGAGAGGAAAAAAATTGAAAGAAGGTAGAGAAAAATGGGAAGATTAGATTATATGTTTAGTAGTTTTGGAGCAATACTAGGAACAATCTGCACATGGTTGTTTGGCTCCTGGGAAGCAGGGTTACAAATATTAATTACTTGTATGGTATTAGATTTTATTTTAGGACTTATGTGTGGTACTAAAAATAAAGAATTAAGTTCAGATATAGGTTTCAAAGGTCTTAAAAAGAAATTTACTATAATTATTATTCTTATATTAGCAGTAGCTTTGGATAGATTATTAGGTCAAGGCTGGATATTTAGAACTTTAGTAATATATTTTTATATTGCTATGGAAGGTATTTCTATATTAGAAAATGCAACAATATTAGGAGTACCTTTCCCAACAAAACTAAAGGATGTCTTAGTGCAGCTTAAGGAAGGAAATAAAAAAGATATAACAAAGGAGTAGGACAAGTTCTTACTCTTTTTTTCTATTATATATAAGAAAGGATGATGAAAATGAAAGGTATAGATATAAGCAATAATAATCCAAAGCTAAACTATGAGTATATGAAAGCTTCAGGAGTTGAAATAGCAATAATAAAACTAAAAGAAGGAGTAACTTTTTTTGACCCAGATAGAGACATTCATTATAAAGGATGTAAAAATGCTGGAATGAAAGTTGGATTTTATCATTATTTTAGTAAATCAACTGCTGCACTTGACCAAGCTAATGGCTTCTTAGAAGAGTTAAAAAAATATTCATATGAAATTATTCCAGTATTAGATTTTGAAGACCCACAAATACAAAATAAATCAGACAAAGTTGTAACATTTATGGAAAGATGTAAAGAAGTATTAGGATATTATCCAGTTTTATATACTTATGAAAGTTTCTTAAGTAATTTTGATGATAGGTGCAAGAAATATCCTTTATGGATTGCTAAGTATGGACCAGATGATGGAATTACAAAAGTTTCTTATTCTGCTCCAGGATATAATGTTGTTGGTTTTCAATATACAAGTAGGGCAATAATAAAGGGCAGTAATGGTTATATAGATATGAATGATTTTTATGAAGGTATGCTATTAAATAAAGCCAATACTTCTATTAACAAATCTAATAGCTCTATCAACAATGTTGATTGGTTGAGTGAGTATCTAAAATCTTGGAACTGGAAAGCTTGGGTCATAGAATTACAGACAGAATGTAATAGACAAGGCTTTTCTAATCAGCCTGTAGATGGAATAACTTATAACAAAAAGACTGGAGAATCAAAAACATTAGCTGGATGCCCAACACTTAAGCTTGGAGCAAAAGGAAATATAACTAAATTGCTTCAAAGAATTTTAAAAGCATATGGAATTGCTAATTTAAAAATAGATGGAGTTTTTGGGACTAATACTTACAATGCTGTTGTGGCTTATCAGAAATTAAAAGGTCTTACAGCAGATGGCGAAGTAGGACCAAACACTTGGAAAGCTTTATTAGGTTTATAGTTTAGAAGGGTAGCAGATAGTTAAGTTTATTGCGTTTATTAAGTAAATTAGGCTATTTGTTACCCGTTATTTTTTATCTTTTAGTTGACAAAATTTTTATGTTTAGCATAATAGAAATATAAATAAAAAAAGGGGGGAGGAATGCAACATGGAGAAAATGTTGATTATAGGAAATGGTTTTGATTTAGCACATGAACTTCCAACAAAATATATTGATTTTTTGAATTTCATGAAAATGATTGAAATATTAGGCTCGAAAGAAAATACTGAGTTAGAAAAAGCTATAAAAGATATAGTTATTGAACCTTTAAATTTGCACCCTGAAATAAAAGAAATAATAATTAATAGCAAGTCATTAAAAACAAGGAAAAGATTACTTGAGTTATCTTATGAGAATAGTTGGATTAAATATTTTAAAAAGAAAACTTTAGGTAATGATGGTTGGATTGATTTTGAATTAGAAATATCAAAAGTAATAAAAAGTTTAGAAGAACTTATTGAATATACTATAAACTCTGAATATCAAAGAAAGACTAAAAATTTAGATTTAGAGCTTAATAGAATTATAAGTAAATTTAATACAATTGTTAATTTATATGATAAAAATGAAGAACTAATATCAAATAAAGAATTAATAATAAACAAACTTAATACTGATTTAGATAATCTTATTCGTTGTTTAGAGATATATCTTGTTGAGTATGTTCAAAAAATAAAAATAAATAAGCATTCACCTAATATGGAAAAAAATTTTGATAAAATATTAAGTTTTAATTATACAAATACATATGAAAAAATATATGCAAAGTCCGCTATAGAATATGATTTTATACATGGAAAGGCTTCCGAGGGTGAAAGTAACAATATGGTATTGGGCATAGATGAATACTTACCTACAGAAGGAAAAAATAATAAACTTGACTTTATCCAATTTAAAAAATATTTTCAAAGGATTTATAAGAAGACTGGATGTAAATACAAAGACTGGTTAGCGGATATAGGAGAAGTTTACATATTTGGGCATTCATTAGATATAACAGATAAAGATATATTTTATGAAATATTAATGAAAGAAGGAATAAAAACAACAATATATTATTTTAATGAAAAGGACTATGCTCAAAAGATTGCTAATGTAGTAAAAATTATAGGACAAGATGAACTTATAAAGAAAGTTTATGGTAAAGGCAGAACAATTATATTTGAAAAACAAGATGATATGATTTAAATACTATTTTCATACATAGTGATAAATATCATTCATATCTTTAATGTTAGCTATCTATCTGTTTTACAATTTTAGGTAATGGAAACAAAGGAAACATAATTTTTTGTTTTGTTTCCGATATTGTTTCCGGTTTAAAGCTAGAAAATATCAAGGGTTAAAGGCTATTGGAAACAATGGAAACAAAAATATTATATAGAGATATATTAGTATAATTAGGTATATATGTATATACACATATACGCCTAATACATGTATATACATATATAGAGAATTTTTGTTTCCTTGTTTCCATTGTTCCAAGTTACTTGAATTGTTTTATTACTTCATACTTAGCACGTGTGATTTGGTATTCCCCATTAATCCATCTATATACAGAAGAGTGATGGGATTTTAACTTATCACACAATTTTGTTATTCCATACTTATTCAATAAGTTTTTCATGAAACTCTTTTGTTCATAAAGTACAAATCTATGGTAATCATCAAGCAGTATGTTTTCATCGAGAACTGTTAAGAGTTTCTTTATAGTGTCAATTCTCAATGTATTTCTATACCCTGCTTCTATTTCATTGGCAGCTGAGTTTGATATTCCTACTTTTTCTGCTAATTCTCTTTGGGTTAATCCAGATAGTGTTCTTGCTTTTTTAAATCTTTCAGCAAGAGTTGTTTCTGGCATATCAGAATAATATAAATCATTATAATTTATTGTTGTTTGGAGTGGTAAGCTTCTGTGTGGCCTACAAACAGTCCACTTTTTTCTCCAGCACAGAATAAATTATCTACTCCATTTACTTTCATATCATCAGTTCTAGGTGCTACAGATAGGTATCTTATAGAATTTCCTTTGCTACCTGCATAAGGGTCTACATATTTTGCATGTTCTAAGCCTTTTATTTTTCTTAGTTTTTCTAAGGGATAATAGGTAGTCATAAGCTTTGCATGGCCTGTATCTAGTAAGATTACATTTTCTGCAAATTCTTTTAAGGCATATTGTTGACATACCTTAGACTCTAGTTTTTTATAGTTAATATCTTCTTTTGGAATTTTTAATACAACAACTCCCTTTTCGTTAAGTTCTTTTACAATATCTTCTGATAAACTTTCTTTTGCAAGTTTACATGAGCCTGAAAAAGCTCCTAAAACATCACCTTCTCTTTCTCCTTGAATATCTGAAACTCCACATCTTTCACTAATACTTATTCTAGGACCAAAGGCAGGACATCTTAAAATGCACATAGAACAGCCATTACCATAACGAAGACAATTTCCCATAGGTCCTGTTGTTCCTGTGGTTTCTATAAAAACATCTCCCTCTACATAGGTTTCATCAGAAAGATATATTCCTTTAATTTTATGGCCATCAAAATTAACATCATAAACTCTGCTTTCCATATGAATATTTATTCCTAAGCTTTTTACATAATCTCTAATTACTCCCTCTATTTTATTTACATCATAAAGGCTTGCATGTTTGTGTCCTGGAAAATCTATGTCTTTATGCCTACAGCAACTATCTATTATATTTACAAATTCATAGCCCCCTAAAACCTTAAGCTCTTCTAAAGCAGTGTAGCGACCATTATTTCTCATAATTCCACCTACATTTCCAAGGCCTAAAAGTAAATCTGTCTTTTCATATATATGAACATCAGCACCTGCTTTTTTTGCACTTATTCCAGCAGAAACACCTGCCCAACCTCCACCAATTATAATTACCTTCATATTAACCTTCTCCCTTCAAAAATATTTCTTGGCTCTGTTTGAAGTTTACAAAATCTTTTTACTTTATGCCCTGCATATCTTGCTGTACAAGCACCACATATTCCTTCACCACAACACATTTTAAAATTATTACAGCAGGAGAGAAGAATATCTTTTCTATTTAATTCATCTAAATATTCAATTACTCTATAAGTTAACACATCAGCACCAGCTATATGAATTAGTTTTATGTTTTTATCAGCTATAGAGTTTTTTATTATAAATTTTCCCTCTTCTGAAAGAAGTCCTTTATTAAGAAGGTTTGTTTCTTTTTCAACACAATTATACTTTCTTATATATTCTTTAGAAAAATTATCTTTAAAATTTCCCCTATCTATATAAACATCTACGTTATTATTGTTATTTTTAAGCTTTCTTATAACAGGAACCATAGGAGCCATTCCAATTCCTCTTCCAAGAACTAATACATTATTATTTTTTTGCCTTTCAATATTTTTTTGACCAAAAACTCCATTCCAATAAGGAGCTCTTATTTTTAAAATATCATTTTCTTTTATATCAAGTAATTTTTTTGTCTTTATTCCCCTTATTTCAATAACAAGAGAAAGAATATTACTTGATATATCAGAATCCATAACAGAGATTGGAATATCAAAAAATTGATTCTCATCAGTTCTTATAAAAACATATCCTCCAGGCTTTACAAGGTCTAGGGCAAGTTTATGAGGAACTTCTATTTTTATAAGGATAATTTTCTTATCTTTTCTTAAGTATTTTATTTTGCAAGAATAAGTACTTCGTCCTTTTTTAGCTTTCATTCCATTATTATATAATTCTTGATATATACACACTCCATTCCAATTTAAACAATCACAAAAGTGTTCTCCTTGAAGTTGGGAGCATAATATGCATTCACCTGTTTCTGCAAGCTTACAGGGGCAAAATTCTGTACCACAATCTATACAATTTGCATATTCTTTATTCATTAAATAAAAAACTCCTAAAATTAGTGTTTCTTATAATAAGATATTTATTCTAATACAAAATGTTACACCATCTTCATTTTAAAAATTTAAACTTAAATTATATAAATATTTACAAATATCTATTATAATTAAGTTATTAGAAACTATGAAGTATAAGGAGGGAAAAACTATGACTATGGCTGATGAAATGTTTACTTTGGCAATGAAAAGACAAAGAGAGCTTATAGATGAGGATTTAGTAGGACTTATTGAAGACTGTAGCATGAAAGGGCAGACAAGCTGTAAGGTTGATTATATTTCTGATGATGATAAAAAGAGATTAGAAAATGAAGGTTTTAAAATATTAGAAGAGGAAGAAATTAAAGAAGTTTACGAACATACTCTTCCAGTTCTTAATAAAATTCCTAGTAAAAAATCTTTTTCTTATTATGTTATAGATTGGAGTGAAGGGGAGGAGTTTTTTGAAGAGGAAAATGAAGTTCAAGAGGAAAGTAGTGATGAAAATTTAACAAAGGAACTTTTAGATAAGGTAAATAGGCTTTTAGAGTTATTAGAAAATAAAGAGGATAAAAATAATTGACTTTATTTAAGTATTATATTTATACTATATTTAATATAAACTTTTGGAGGAGTTAGAATGAAACTTAAAGATAAAAATTCTATAGGGGCAAAGTTATTAAGAGGACTTTTATGGATTTTAGCAGGTATTGCCTCTTTTGCTATAGGAATACTTTTATTACTTCTTGTAATGAAACTTTTAATGGGAACTGTTAAGGAAATAAAGCCATTTTGGTAAAGCATATTATTTCAGCTAGAAAATGAAAAAGTGTTTTCTAGCTGAATTTTTTGAGGTGAAAAATATGAATTATAGTGAAGAAAAATGGATACCTATAGAAGAGGTAGATAAGTATTCTACTGAAGAAAAAATGATAAAAATATATAATAAATTTCATAAAAAAATTAAAGAGAGCCATATAGTATAGATATAGCATATCTTGTGCAAGTAAACATTTACATTTAAAATCATGTCCTATATATAGATTATTAAAAAATAACTTTTTTAATTTTGTAAAGTCTTTTTTTAATTTTTTTTTTGTGTATAATAAGAAATGGATGTTAGTAAATATTTAATTATTATTAATTAATAATTATTATTAGCAGTAATATTTTTAAGTAAGGAAGGAAAACATATGAAGGTAATAAAAAGAGATGGAAGTAAGGTTCCATTTGATAAAAATAAAATACGAGAGGCCATAACTAAGGCTATGAAAAATGGAAGTGGAATATATCTTCCAGACATTGCAAGACTAATTGCAAATGATGCAGAAAAGTTTTTTAAAGCATCAGAAGAAGTTCCAACAATATATAAAATAGAAAGTTATGTATATGATAGATTAGTTCATTATGGTCAATCAGTAACAGCTAAAGCCTATGAAGGATATAGAGCTGTACAGGAATTTAAAAGAAATGTAAATACAACAGATGAAAGTATTTTAGGTCTTATTCATAAAACTAATGAAGATGTCTTAAAGGAAAATTCTAATAAAAACTCTGTTATTGCTGCAACTCAAAGAGATCTAATAGCAGGGGAAGTATCAAAAGACATTTCAAGAAGAAGACTTATCCCTTCTTATATGGTTCAAGCACATGATGAAGGTATAATCCATTGGCATGATATGGACTGTGTGAAACGTTTTCAAGAAATTCAAGTAGCTTAACTTGAAGGGATTTGAAGGAATAATTAATTATTCTAACTACATTACTGATAACTCAAATGAGAACACCAATAAAGTTCAAAGGGGTTACACTAAAACCTCCCATATGCATATTTAGCTAACAAATAAATATGTATAAAGCTGGGTAAAGTCGAGTGAAACCTACCCTAACACATTAAGGTGAGGAAAACTAAGTCAGAGGTGACTAGGTAGGCATAGTGCGGGTGGCAATTGACATGGTGAGAATGTTAACTAAATATTAATAAATAACTGACGAATCTCTGAATGTACTGTCCTTAAAATCGGGTATATCGAAAGGTATACATACTCTTTGCAAATGGGTAATGGGTAGTAAGTGTGGATTAGTAGTTCATAGTCTTGGCGAAAATCCATATATTCTTATGGTGAATATCAAGCTTACAGGGCAATAGGAGACACCTAAATCAATTATAAGCTAGGTAATGTGGAACGTTTGAAGCTCTCTACATCTATATAACCTTTGTTAGAGGTGATGGTAGAATATAAGGTATGGTTTAACTGAAGTTTCTTTTAAGAGAGTGGCAGTAGGGGTATAGTAGCAATGAAATTATGATAATAAGTAATGGAGCAAAGACCCCAAGTCAATATTAAGAAAACAAATATGGCAAAATTATTAAACTCAGAAAAATAGTATAAATCAGTTAAGAAAAAGAGGGGTGGATAATATATGAAGCCCAAATATACTAGAAATCTGACAAGAATGCAATTCTTTAAATCAGCAGATTATTATGGTATGTCTAAGATATATGAAGATTTATATCTAAAAAGTAGCAAAAATATTAATGTTAAAAATCTTATACCAATAATAAAGGATAAGAGAAATATGTTAATAGCCATAAGATGTATAAAATCAAATATTGGTGCAGAAGTTTGTGGAATAGATGGAATAACTTTTACAGAACTTTTACAAAGGTATTCCACAGAAGAATTACATAAACTAGTATGTAATTTAATAGACAATTATGAAACTATAGGAATACGAAAAGTTTTTATTCATAAAAATAATAGCAAATTAAAAACAGTAGGAATTTATAATGCTATTGATAAGTTGGTTCAACAAATGATAAAACAAGTTTTAGAGCCTTATTGTGAAGGAAAATTTTATAAGCATAGTTATGGATTTAGACCAACTAGGCAAATTGGTGAAGTTATTGCTCGTTGTCATCATTTAGTTGTAAATACTAGATGTGAATATTGTGTTGATATAGATATCAAAGATTTTTTTGAAAATGTACATCATAATAGACTGATAAAACAGATATGGAACATAGGAGTAAAAGATAAGAAAGTTTTAATGTTAATTAAAAAGATAATTAAAGCTCCTGTTAATGGAATAATACAAACCAAGGGTCTTCAACAAGGAAGTATATTATCTCCTTTTTTGAGTAATATAGTTCTTAATGAAATTGACCAGTGGGTAGCAGGACAATGGGAAGAGTTTCAAAAGCATTGTAAGAGTAATAAAGCACCAGAAGAATTTGTAAAAGAATTGCAGTATAAAAAGAAGATTTTAAATCCAAATTATAATCCTAAAAAGAAAGTAAAAGGAAATATTAAATATTTTAGAAAATGGAAAAGTCTTAAAACAGGATATTTAATTAGATATGCTGATGATTTTAAAATATTTACTCCAAATTATAAAGAAGCTATAAAATGGTTTAATGGAGTTAAACAATTTATTGAAAAAAGATTAAAGTTAGAAATAAATAAAGAAAAATCAAAAATTGTTAACTTAAAGAAAAGTAAAAGCAATTTCTTAGGTTTTGAATTAAAAATTATAAATACTAAGAAAAAACAAAAAAAGCGTAGAACAAATGTTAAAAATAAAAGTTCAAAAACTAAATATATATTGCAAGTTAGAGTTAGTAAAGAAAAAATTCGAGAAATGAGCAAAGAATTTAAGAAATCACTTAAGTTAATAGTCAAAAATCCTAATGATTCAGTAATGATTATTAATAGATTAAATTTGAAAATTCTTAAATGGCAAAATTATTGCAAGTTAAGTACTTATCCTAGTAAAGATTTAAATGAAGTATATTTAAGAAATTATACTAAGATTAATGTACTAAAAAAATATTATGGAATTTTAAAGTGCATTAGTATGGATGAAGCTAAAAAGACTAGCAAGCTAATTAAAGAACATTATAGTGAATATAATGGTGTTACATTTAAATCAAGTTTTGGTGGTATTATATTTCCTATATGGGCAATAAAACAACAAAAATTATCACAAAGGAATCCTAAAGTAAGCCCTTATATAAGAGAGGATTTAATAAAGTATTGGTATAAAACTCTAACATGGGATAATTCAGAAGGAAAACAACTTATAGAAAGATATTGTAATAACAAATGGATTAATTCATTAGTAGCAGTACACGCTATAGGGTTATATACAGCACAATATGGAAAATGTCCTTTAACAGATTTGCCATTAAGTGATGGATTTGAAATTCACCACAAAGTTACAAAAGCAAGTGGTGGAAGTGATAGATATATAAATTTAGTTATGTTAAATGAATATTCACATAAATTAGTTCACAGCTCTAATAAAGAAATTATACAAAAATACATTAAACTAATTAAAAATCTTGGAGGAAAAATTAATAAAGCATATTTAAATAAACTTAGAAAGTTGTTAAACCTAGAACCAATAATGATAATGCCATAATCAATTTGGTTTAAATAAATTGTTTTCAATAATATTGATGGAACGCCGTATGAGTACGAAAGTCTCACGTACGGTGTGGAGCGGGGGAAAAGATGAAGATAATATCAAAGTCTTACCTATCGCTATACACTTTATCACCAATATTTAACTGTTGTTTAATAAACCTTGAAGATATGCTTGATAATGGAACTGTAATAAATGATAAACTTGTTGAAACTCCTAAGTCTTTTGGAACTGCTTGTACAGTTACAACTCAAATTATGGCACAGGTTGCAAGTAATCAATATGGTGGTCAAAGTATTACTATAAAGCATTTAGCAAAGTATCTTAGGGTTACATATGATAAGTTTTATAAGTTTTATAAGGAGAAGTATAATAATGAAGAATTAGCTAGAGATTTAGCTAATGATATGAAGATGAAGGATTTAAAAGATGGTGTTCAAACAATAAGATATCAACTTTCAACTCTTCAAACAACAAATGGTCAATCTCCTTTTGGAACAATTTATCTTGAAATAGAGGAAGGTCATGAATATGAAGAGGAAATGGCTTTAATATGTGAAGAGATGATAAAACAAAGATTAGAGGGAATGAAAAATTATAAGGGTCAAGAAATTGGAGAGGCATTCCCAAAGCTTGTATATCTTTTAGATGAACATAATTGCCTTGAAGGAGGAAAGTATGATTATATAACAAAACTTGCTGCTAAATGTACAGCTAAGAGATTAGTTCCTGATTATCAATCTGCTAAAATTATGAGAATGAATTATGAAGGAAATACTTTCCCTCCAATGGGTTGTAGAAGTCATTTAAGTCCTTGGAAAGATGAAAATGGAAACTATAAGTGGTATGGAAGATTTAATCAAGGAGTTGTAAGTTTAAACCTTCCTCAAATAGCTATAATTGCAGATGGGGATAAGGAGCTTTTCTGGGATATGCTTGACCAAAGATTAGAATTATGTAAGGAAGCTTTACTTGTAAGACATAATATGCTTATGGGTACATTATCTGATGTATCACCAATACATTGGCAACATGGTGCTATAGCTAGATTAAAAAAGGGTGAAAAGATAGATAAACTTCTTGAAAATGGTTATTCTACTTTATCCTTAGGATATGTTGGAATATGTGAAATGACTTATGCAATGCTTGGAGTAAGTCATACTACTAAAGAAGGTGAAAAGTTTGCTTTAGAAGTTATGAATCATATGAAGGAAGCCTGTGATAGATGGAAAGAAGAAACAGGTTTAGGATTTGGTTTATATGGAACTCCAGCAGAAAACTTAATTTATAGATTCTGTAGATTAGATAAACAAAGATTTGGAGAAATACCTCATGTAACAGATAAACTTTATTATACAAATTCTTATCATGTTCATGTATGTGAAGAAATAGATGCTTTTTCAAAGCTTAAATTTGAAGCACAATTTCATAATATAAGTTTAGGAGGATGTATTTCTTATATTGAAGTTCCTGATATGAGTAGAAACTTAGAGGCTGTTGAACAAATAATAAACTTTATTTATCATAATATTCAATATGCAGAAATAAATACAAAGCCAGATATATGTTATAAATGTGGTTATACTGGTGAAATAAAGCTTGATGAAAACTTAGAGTGGTATTGTCCATCTTGTGGAAATAGAGATGAAAGCGAAATGCAGGTTATGAGAAGAACTTGTGGATATATAGGTACAAACTTCTGGAATAAAGGACGTACTGCTGAAATAGGAGATAGAGTTTTACATCTATAAGAGGAGTATAAATATTATGAACTTTGCAGAAATAAGAAAATTTGATGTATCTAATGGTCCAAATGTAAGAACAACTTTATTTGTAAGTGGCTGTACAAATAACTGTAAGGGATGTTTTAATAAAGAATTACAAGATTTTAGTTATGGAAAACTTTGGACTAAAGAAACTGAAGAGGAGTTTATATCCTATGTTAAAAATGATAATGTTTTTGGAGTAAATATCTTAGGTGGAGAGCCTTTAGAACAAACTATGGATAATTCTCTTTTAGAACTTTTAGATAGAATAAAGAAAGAAACTAATAAACCAATATGGCTTTGGAGTGGTTATATTTATGAGGATATAATTAAAGATGAAAAAAAGCTTAAAATATTAAATTTTGTAGATGTACTTATTGATGGAAGATTTGAAATTGATAAAAGAAATATAAGTTTAAAATATAGAGGGTCTTCTAATCAAAGGGTTATTGATTTAAAAAAGTCTAGAATAGAAAACAAAGTTATTGAAATAGCAGGAATTTAAACCTGCTATTTTTTATTTTTAAAAAATTTTTTTTACTACTAAAAATTATAATTAATGAATGATATAATATGATTAGTAATATTTAAATAGGGAGGTTAGGTATGGCAAAAAACATATATAACTCAAAGAATGATAAAGACATTAAGCTACAAAAGTTGTCAGAGCAAGAATTAAATAATGACCTTTCATCTTCCTATTCTCAAAATGAAAAAGCATATTTAATTGCAAACTGTACTGGAAACATTTTAGTTAAAGATACAAATGGTTTTAGATTTGTTTCTAAAGAGGAAATTTGCTATTTTGATATAAACAAATATAAAATAGTAAGTGATATTTGTATAGAAAACACTTATGACAAAAGTTATAATACTTTATCAGAAAATGAAACTAATGAGGAAATAGCATATACAAAGGAAGAAGAGGAAATAGTTAATGAAAATACAAATTGTACTATGTTAACTAATGATAAGAATTTAAGAAATATGAGTTTATCTCTTATGGAGAATATAAGTTATTTTCTATTTCAAACAGAAGAAGAAATAAACTTTTTTAATAACAATAAGTCATCCTCTTCTTCAGGATTAGGTGGCTATGGATTAGATTTAATATAAGGAGTTTTTTATATGATACAAGGCTTTCATTCAAATTGGACAAAACCTTTTTTTACTCTTAACCAAAATAAAGAATATTTTATAGAGGATTTTGAAATACTTACAACAATTTTATCTGCTTTAAAATGGAGAGAATTTAATGGAAGTATAAAAATGATAACAGATATTAATGGAGCAGAGTATTATAAAAAACTAGGCATTGAAAAGCTTTGGGATGGAGGCATATTTACTTATTTAGAGGATATACCAAAAAGTATAAATCCTAATATTTTTTGGGCAGCAGGTAAGATTTATGCCATGAAGAAAGAAAGAATCCCCTTTGCTATGATAGATACAGATTTTATAGTATGGAGTAATATAGAGCCTTTACTTAAAGATAAAGAATTATGTACTATTCATAAAGAAGATTTATCCTTTGTATATCCAGGTAAAGAAAGTTTTATTATGAAAGAAAATTATAACTTTGATAAAGAGTGGGATTGGAAAGAAAGACCTTGTAATACAGCATTTACTTATATAGCAAATGAAAAGTTTAAAAATTACTATACAAAATCCTCTATTGAATTTATGGAAAACTTAAAGTTTGGAAATGATAGGATAATAAATATGGTCTTTGCAGAGCAGAGGCTTATTTCTATGTGTAGTAAAAAAATGAATATTAAATCAGAAGAGCTTATTTCTTTAAATGAGTTATTTAAAAATAAACAAAAGCTTTTTACCCATATATGGGGATATAAAGACATTATGAAAAAAGATAGTGAAAAGCGAAAAGAATTTTGTATAAGATGTATAAATAGAATTATTAAAGATTATCCAGATTTTAAAGATACTTTAATAAATATTAAAGAACTAGAAAAATATTTTTCATAAATATATTTTATAGTGTATAATAAAAAAGATAAATAGAAGGGAGAAAAGGATTATGAGAATAAAAAAAAGAATAGCTTTAGTAGCTATAGCAATTTTAACTTGCTTATCATTAGTTGCTTGTGGAAGTAATGATAAACAAACAAAAGACACTGATTCAGCAAAAAAAGAAAACCCAACAGCAACTATAGTAGTAAAGGATTACGGAAATATAGAACTTGAACTTTATCCTGAAATTGCACCAAACACAGTAAATAACTTTATTTCTTTAGCTAATAAAGGATTTTATGATGGATTAACTTTTCATAGAGTTATAAAAGATTTTATGATTCAAGGAGGAGACCCAAAAGGTGATGGAACAGGTGGTCCTGGTTATTGCATAAAGGGAGAATTTACTTCAAATGGCTTTGAAAATAACTTAAAGCATACTAAAGGAGTAATATCTATGGCAAGACTTATGTATCCTTTAGATTCTGCTGGAAGCCAATTTTTTATAATGACATCTGATACAGAATCTTTAGATGGGGATTATGCTGCTTTTGGAAAGGTTACATCTGGTCTTGAAATTCTTGATAAAATACAAAATGTTGAAACAGATAGTGAAGACAAGCCTTTAAAAGATGTAGTTATTGAAAAAATTACAGTTGATACTAAAGGAGTTACATATAAAGAACCAGAAACTTTAGAAGAGGTACAATAATAAAAATTAATTAAATTAAGAAAGAAGAGGGGAATTTTTCCTCTCTCTTTTTGTTGTATAAAGCTAATATTTTCACGCTTTTGTAATATATTTATTATATAATATAAGTATACAAAGAATATAGAAAAATGAGGTGATTTGTATGAAATCAAAGAATATTTCTAGAGTAGAAAGGGCTAAAAAGGCACAGAAAAAAAGAATTTATGTAATAATAAGTACTATTTTAATCTTTTTGCTATGTATTACTATATACTTATATACTAGTTTTGATTCTTATAAATCAATGGGAATAATGTATAATGAGATTTCTGCTATTAATATAACTTCTATGCCATCACCTC
>ERZ857785.1358-NODE-1358-length-27159-cov-3.328254_pt1 | contig 27159 bp, 20 predicted proteins | sample MGYA00519763_ERZ857785 | MGnify/ENA primary metagenome ERZ857785 (study PRJEB31778, sample SAMEA3449365) | human gut metagenome | biome: human gut; feature: human-associated habitat; material: faeces | place: United Kingdom | collected 2010/2012 ...
ATCATCCATTAAATTTTCTGATTCTCTAACATATACGAATCCTCTTGAAATTACATCTGGTCCTGCAACAACTTCTCCTGTTTGAGAATCCATTGTTAATACAATAACTATAAGTCCATCTTGTGCGAGATGTTGTCTATCTCTTAAAACTATATTTCCAACATCACCAACTCCAAGTCCATCTACTAATACTCTTCCACTTGGAACAGAACCATTAAATCTTGCTTCTTCTGAATCTATCTCTAGTACTCTACCATTTGTTAACATGAAAATATTATCTTTATCTATTCCCATTAGTTCTGCTGTTTCTTGGTGTGCTCTTAACTGTCTATATTCACCATGAACTGGTATAAAGTATTTTGGCTTTGCTAGTGCTAAAATCAATTTTTGTTCTTCTTGGCAAGCATGTCCTGAAACATGAACATCAGCTAAAGCACTATATACAACTTCCGCACCTAATTGCATTAAATCGTCAATTACTTTTGATACATATTTTTCATTTCCTGGTATTGGAGTTGCAGATATGATAATTAAGTCATTTGGTGTTATTTTTACTTTTCTATGATCTCCTGCAGCCATTCTTGTTAAAGCAGACATTGGTTCACCCTGACTTCCTGTTGTTATTATGACAAGCTGGTCATCTGTATAGCTTCCAATCATATCTATATCTATAAATAAGTTATCTGGACATTCAATGTATCCAAGTTCAATAGCTGTTGAAATCATATTTATCATACTTCTTCCACATACTGCTATTTTTCTTCCATATTTTACTGCTGAATTTACAATTTGTTGAATTCTGTGTACATTTGATGCGAATGTTGCTACAACAATTCTTTTTGTGCAATTTAAAAATAGTTTTTCAAATACTTCTCCTACAGAGCTTTCTGACATTGTAAATCCTTTTCTTTCAGCATTTGTGCTGTCTGCCATTAATGCTAATATTCCTTGTTGACCTAATTCTGCAATTCTACCAAAATTCATAATTTGTCCATCAATTGGTGTGTAATCTACTTTAAAATCTCCTGTGTGTAAAATTGTACCAGCTGGTGTTGTTATTGCTAACATTACTGAATCTGGTATACTATGTGAACTTCTTATAAATTCCACTTTGAAATTCTTACCTAATTTTATTGTGTCTCCTTGATTTACTGTATGCATATCTGTGCTTCTTAATAATTTATGTTCTTCTAATTTATTATTAATTAGCCCTACTGTTAATCTTGTTGCATAAATTGGCACATTTATTTGTTTTAAGAAATATGGTATTCCTCCTATATGATCTTCATGTCCATGTGTTATAACCATTCCTTTTATTTTCTCTTGATTTTTTATTAAATATGTTATATCTGGAATTACTAAATCAATTCCCAACATATCATCTTCTGGGAATGATATACCACAATCTACAACAATTATTTCATCTTCATATTCAAATACTGTTATATTTTTTCCTATCTCATGTAATCCTCCTAATGGGATTATCTTTAATTTTGATTTTTGAAATATAGAATCATTTGAAGTTTTTCTTGTTCTTCCTCTTGTTGCTCTCTTTCTTTCTACTTTTTCTTCATTGATTTCTTTTTTGTTTTCTACACTCTCTGCTTCATTTTTTCGGTTATAATTTCTTCTTGTGTTAGCTTTTCTTGTTGTATTTTTTCCCTTCTCTGCTTGAACTTTTGAATTAGTTCTTCTTTTTTTTATTGTTTCTACTTTTTCTACGTTTGCTCCTGTATTTTCTTTTGGAGCATTGTTTTCATCTGTCATAATCTAAACTTTCTCCTCTCTTTAATCTCTATTGAATTTCATTTTACGTACATTAATAGATAAGTAGAACATTGATAATAAGAAAATATTTGATTTTTCCTATTAAAGAATAAAGTATATTATACATGACATTCTTGCCATGTTTATACACTTTTTTCTATTTTATTCCACTCTCTTAAATTATTCTCTTTCTCGCTCTCTTTAATACATTAAAATAAAATCTCATCTTTGCCCTTTGGCAATCTGTTATAGATTATAACAAATTATGATAAACTTGTCAAGCATCCTTTTTTATGTTAATTTTTATTATCTGACTTTTAAGTATTTTTCCATCTTTTCTGCATTCGGATCTCCGATTCTTTTAGAAATTGTAATATCAAATTTGAGTAATATATCCAGTAACTCACTATGATCTCTTTCTCTATCTTTTGTATTTTGCTTCCAAAGTATTTTATTTTCTTCCCAACGCTTTTCGTTTTCTTCCCAGCATTTTTTATTCTCTTCCCAGCGTCTCTCATTTTCTTCCCAGCGCTTTTCGTTTTCTTCCCAACGTCTATCATTTTCCTCCCAGCGCTTTTCGTTTTCTTCCCAACGTCTATCATTTTCCTCCCAACGTCTTAAATTTTCTTGCCAATGCTCATTTTCAATTTGCCTACTTATTTCAATTTCTTTTTTATTTTCTTCAACCTTACTTCTTAACTCAGTAAATGAAGCTGCTGTTTGCAATTGAAAATTATTTAATGTCTGTAATATTTGAATTAATAATTCATTATTGTCATTCATATTCTTTTCCTCCTTGTTATATAGATTCAATCTAAAAAGATTTAATTAATGTATGAAGTAAAACCTCATTTGAATAATAAAAATACTAATGTGTTAAAAGAAATAACACAACAAAAAATCTGACCTAATTATACAATTTATAATATTATTTGTCAACAACTTTTCATCGACAATTTTCGATTATTTTAGACAAAATTGCACGGAAAAAAAGCGATCTCACGTGTGCAAAAAAAGATGGAAACCATTTAAAGTTTCCATCTATATATATGTCGTTAATAAATTTATTATTTTGTACCTGGTTTGCTTAATCCAACATCTATTGTTAGGTTTCCACCAAGTGATGCATAGTTGATACAGTCAACATCTTGACCTTCAAGCCAAATGTACATTCTCATTCTAACATATTTTCCTGGTGCAATTGCAAATTTCTTTGTACCATCTGTATCTGTAACACTTACTAATGGAATAGCTTGTTGCTCATCATCATAGCCTGTTGTTTTACTTACTCCTGTGTTTGGTGTTTGTAAAGTTTTTTGTTTAACTAAACCATTATCAACATAAGCTGTTACTCCTGTTTGTGTATCAGCTACTCTATCAGTTTGCCAATCATATATGTCTGCTATTTCTTTTCCAACTGAACTTGATGTTAATGCATATGTAGGTATTGCTGTGTCTGCTGCGAAACGGCTATCTGCACCAAGACCAGCATCTCGTCTATCAGCAGCTGAAAATCTTACTCTATTGTTGTTTTGTACGATATATGTAACGTGTGCTGCATAAGTAGATATTGTTCCTCCTGTTGTAACTTCTGCACCATCTGCATCTAAGGCTTTACCACTTGCATTTGGTTCCCAGATAGCAACATCTGTGATTTGACGATCAGCTCCTGTTGTAGAGCTTAAAATTTGTGATTGACTTGGTGTATTATTTACGTTAACATTTGCAGCAACACCATCATCATCAAATACAGCAAATGCAACTCTAAATGTGTTTTGTAAACCTGTTGATTCTTTTGTAGTTGTTTTTAATTTGATTTTTGAATTTCCTGTTAATTGTAGTATATCATTTGCACTTGCAGTAGCTGCAGAAGAGTTTTGTAAGAAGAAGTCTATTGCATAAAATCCTGAATCTTTTGCATTTGCTAATTTTTCAATACCACTTAATTTAATACCTTCTGTATTTTTTCCTCTATAGAAGTTAAAATCTGCTAGTCCAATTCCTTCAGAAGTACTTCCTGTTGTTGAAGCTGGTAATAATTCTCCTGGAATTATATTTGTTCTGTTAGCATATGGATGTTCTAATGTCATTTTTTCTTTTCCTGTAGTACCGTCTAATTGTAAATCAGTATTAGTTTGTGCAAAATATTTTTCAATTCCTGCTGCTGACAAATCAATTGAGTTTGCCCAGTTTAAAGCATCTAGTGAAATTTGTAGACCTTCTGCTACATTTACAACTCCATCTAGTCCACTTAATGTTACGTTTTTCTGCGTAGAGAACCACGCATAAGTTGATACAATCAACAATATTGCTGTAAACGCTACCAACAATATCAAAGCATTTAGTTTTTTTCTTGAATTTCTTTGGTTGTTTTCTTTCATTTTTTTTCCTTCCTTTTCTTTTATTTTCTTTATATTTTTAAAATTTTATAAACTATCTTTTGTTTTGTGGAACTTCGTCATTTTGTAAAATATGTTCCTCTGTAAGAGTCATATGCATTTTGATTTCTCCACCAATTAAGTCATCTTTGCATTCTGGGTCATCACCTTCGACCCAAACGACAACAGTCCATTTATCTATATCTCCAACTTTAAAGTTTTCTGATAATTCTAACATCACTGTATCATCATTTTTGAATGGTTGTGTATTTGGTTCTGGTTCACCTGTTTCTTTATTATTTTTTGCATAAATTACTTTATTTCCATTTTTAAAAACCATTACCCTAATAGCTTCATCTACATTTTTAATTACATCATCAATTTTGATTGTAGTCCAATAATTGATTGTGTCTTGTCCCATATTTTCAGCATAAAATGTATAAGCTATGTAATTTTTACCATTATGTGAGCCATCACCTCCATTGTCGATATCTTCTGGTAACCAGTTAACTGATATATCTGTAAAAAAGTCTATATCTTTTGACCTAAGAAATGTTCTTGTATATTTATGTTCTTTGTCTTCATAAATTACTAAACCACTTTCTCGCCCATATTCACTATCAAGTGTTACAGTGAAATTTTCTCCCCTATAAAATATTGATAGTATGATATAAATATTTATCAAAAAAATAACTATTATTGCTAGTGTTACTCTAAAAGCTATACGCCTTGATTTCTTTCTTTTTTCCTTTTTAGCCTTTTCTTCTAACTTTTGACCAGCTATTTTTTCGTCTACTTGCTCATCAATTGTTTTATCTTCGTTTTTTGTTTGTTCATTTGCCATATTACCACCTAGTCCTCCAAAAAATATTTTTTTTCAACAATATCTATTAATATTATACTTAGTACGCTTTTCTTTGTCAATGGCTTTAATATTACATTTATATTACATTTGTGTTACATTTTATATTTGCTGTTTTTGCTGTACTTATCAATTATCTCGTAACATTGAACTGGTTATTCTCACTACTACTTCAATTGCTTTTAAAGGGTCATTTTGCTCGTTTTGATAATAATTATAAGCATCTTTTCCAAACTTTGTATCTAATACATCTTTTGCAAGATTTTCATCTTTTGTTCCATTTCCTTGGTATGTCCAACTAACATTCAATTTCAATGTTGCATTAGCCTCTGGAGTTTTTTCATCATCAATATATTCTCCATCAATTCTAGTTTTATCATATGTATAGCTTACGTTAAATGGGTATGATGTATCATCTGCAAATACATGGACGGTGTTTCCATCTGTTTTTATTCCACCATTTGCTTTTAATTGACTCAACACTTCTTTTCCAAAAACTTTAACAGACACTAACTCATATTTAATTGATGAACTAGTAGTAGTTAAATTTCTTACATGAACAATGTCCTCTCTATCAGGCATTCCTGGATAAATTTCATCTATCGTAAATGTATACTTTTCATCTAAAATTTCTTTATTATCTACATAATAAGACACATCCCAAGGTGTTACATTACTTTCTAATCCACTCATTGTAACTGGTTCATTCACATTAAACCATGCATAGGTATTTACTATTAATATTACTGAAAATATCATTATTAATCTAATTCTAGACGCGACACTTCGCTTTTTTGCTCGTCTGAATTCACGTAATATATTCATAAATCCTCCATTCTATCTTTAGTCATTTTCGTTTTCTTCTTCATCATCAGTTTCATTTTCGTCACTTTCATCATTCTCATCAGTTTCATAATTATCTTCTTCGTCAATTATCTCAATTTCCGCTTCTTGATAAGAATCTTCCTCTTCCTTAGGTTCCGCTAATTTATGAATTTTTTCTTTTTTAGAATTCTTAAAAGTCAAAAATACATTTAATACTAAAATCGAAACGATGACGAAAACTGAGTATATATTTGTCGCTAATTTATATAAAATAGTTAATAATTTCGACTTATATATTACAATACCATAAATTTGGTCTTGATTAATTTTAGGGTCTTCAACACTTGAACTGCTTAAACCTTTTGCATGAAAAGTTAGTCTTCCATTTTCCTCATTCTCAATTTCAACAACATTATGCATAATAATTTTTCCATTATATTCGCCATATCTTCCTAGGTAAACAATATCCTCACCAACGCTGATATTCTTAGGGTCTGTTTCTTTGCATATAACAACCTCTCCAACTTGATATTCAGGTTCCATACTTCCAGTAATAACTCTAAATATTCTATAACCTCCGATAGACCTATTACTATCACTAATCTTTTGTAGTATTATTACTGCTGTTAACAAAGCACAAAATATAATAAGAATTTGATATAATAGTTTGATTACTATTTTTATTACTTTTTTTGCTTTACTTTCTTGTCTAATCTGGTCTTCCATAATTTTTTACCTCTTTATACATTGTAATTATCTCTCAGCTTTTTGATTTCGTATTTCTTTCTTTTCATCTTTCTATCATTTTTCTTATTGTCATTTAAACTAACTAGTACAAATACAATTATTACAAAAATAAATATATTGATAAACCCTCTTGTATTTTGTATATATCTTACAAACTTCCCTAGTTTTGGAATACTAACTAGTACTTTTCCATAAATATCTTGCATACTCACAAAATCTTTATCATATACTTCATTATTATCCCCTTTTGTTATAAATTTCACCTCTTCTTTGTCTTTTGTGATTCCAAATATTCTATGTGATATTATTCTATCATTTTGTCTAAATGTTATAATATCACCCTTTTTAAGTTCTTTAATTTTGCATTTTTGAACAATTACTAAATCATCTTTATAAAATGTAGGTTCCATACTTTCAGAAACAATGTCAAATACATAAAATCCCAAAATATGTGTATGTTCTTCAAATGATAATATTAAATTAATTATAAAAAGTATTATTAAGCTAATAAGTATTATACTCTTAATTATTTTTTTTGTCATCTTTTTATTTTTAATTTTATTAGAAATTTTTTCAACATCATATTCCAATTTTTATCTCACCTTATATTATTTTCTTTTGCATTATTTTTTCAGCATTTCTTTTACAGAAACTATATATTCCAAATCATCAATAGAATATTTACTTTTCTTTATATTGTTATAATTACTAACAATTTTCACCTTTTTTATTAAGTCTTCTAGATTATCTTCTTGAAAATTCTCTTTTGAAACTTGCATTCCAAATAATTTGTACTTATCTTTTATTATAACAGCTAAATCTTTTGTATCACTAATTTTTACATTATTAATAACTTTGAAATCTGAAAAATTAATAAAATCTCTTACTTTTTTTACCTCTTCTCCAATTTCTTTATCTGTTATTTCTTCATTCTTTTTAATCATAGCTCTTGCCATAAATCCATAGTAACTACTTGCAAGTTTTAACACATCTAATAATGATGATGTTTCATCAATATTTTGTACTATTTTTTGTCTAATAATTTCAGTGTCCAACTGTAAATATTCTTTTTTCAAATCTAGTATAAGATTATTTCTCTTTAAGATTTCTTCATTTTTTTTCTTATCATTTGAGCTTTTTAATCCGAATAGTCCTTTACTAGGTTTATCTATTTTTCCATTTATTTTGAATATTTCTGATTTTATTTTCTTTATGTTTTCTTTTGATAAATCATAATCTGTTTTCTTAACTTTTTTACTTTTATTTTCTTCATTCTTTTTTAACTCTTCTTGTCTAAGTTCTAATATTTCATCTACCAAAAATTTATATTCGCAATATATCGCATATTCATTTAAATTGTCATTTAATTTTGCAATATTCTGATCCATATCGGCTTTTTCTTTTTCTGATATTTTAGCTAATTCTTTTGAAGTTAATTCCAAATATATTCTTGTATAATTATCTAATTTGAAATCGTTTATATTCATTGCTCCTGTGAAGAACTTATTTAAAATAATTCTATTATCAGTTGCTTCTATTTTTTTCTTTTTATTAATCAATTCAACTTTTTTATCTTCAACACCTTCTGCAGTTGAATTAAAGCTTTTTAAGATTTCTTCTGCCTTATTTTGATAAAATTTATCTATTTCATTTTCATATTTATCATAAATATATTTTATGCTTACATATAAATGTGTAACAACATCAGAGCATTCCCAATACACCTTTTCAAAAGTACTTTTAACGAGTTCTGAATTTATATTACCTTTATTAGCTTCTTGCAATAATATATCCATATATTTTTTTGCATATTCGCTTACATCAAAATCTTGTGCACTTAATTTTATTCCAACATTCTGAAATTGTTTAACACATTCAATTAACTCTGTATTTAATCTTTCCAAATTGCTTTTATAATATCCATTTACATTATATGCGATTTTGTCAAGTCCCATTTTCTCAAATGATGAACGTGTATCTGTATTTCTTACAGCAACATCATATCTTAAAATTTCTTCTTCAATTTGATGAATTTCCACATTTTCCTCTACATCAGTGAGCCTATCATATCTTGCTGCGATTTCTTGTAATACATTTTCATTTAAAACTTCATACTTATCTGTCATATCTTTTATAGTTTCTAATAACGATTTTATTGCTCTAATACCATTTCTAGGTAATACTGAAATAACTTCTTTATCTGTTGATATTTGTTTTTCTATATTTTCTACTAATTCTTTCATGAATTTTCCTCCTCTAATTTTTTGACAGTATCATATTCGCTATTTAAAAACTTTAAAAAACTTTCTACTTGTTTTTTCACATCTAACAATTCTTTATTTTCTAATTTTGAAACTTTTACATTTTTTATTTCCATAAAACTCACCTCCTATGGATTTTCACTCTCAATATATTGAGTAAATTTCAGTGTTGCCCTATAATTTAAAGCTTCGTTTTCTTTGCTTCTATATTGTGTATCTAATTTATTGTCCATTATGCTGCCATCACCATCATTCCATCTAAAAAGAATTCTAATATCACGCTTTTTTTCATTAGCACTGTTTAAGTCTTTATCTGGGTCTATTACACCTTTTATTTGTTTAGTTTCAGTTACAGTAGATTTATCACCATCTACAATCTCATAACCGTAAATTTCGAAATCTTTTAACTGAGTTTCATTTAACTGTTCTATTGAAAATTCATACTTAAATGCTAAATCCACATATGTATAATCAATCATCATGTCAAAATAGCCTGTCCTTCCAGGTACTAGTGTATTATTATTCATATTTTCGTTTTCAACCAATACAGGTTGTACGACTTCACTAAGTGATTTCGCTTCATGGATATTAAGATCATTAATTTTTATCAACCATCTTTTTATATGAGTCTGATAAGTAGTATCAACTTTTTCAAAATATCTTGCATATGTCCTTCTGATAGAAAAAATTGTAAACAATAATGAAATAATACATAATATCTCCAAAACTCTTAATTTGTTTTTTCTTTTCATCAGTTTTCCCTTTCAATTTTTTCAGCATCATGTCTTCCTTTAAATATTCTAAATCCTGCATATATAGATAGTGGCACTATTCCGCAAAAATAAAAAATGTATTTATTTACTAACAAATTACAAATAAGTGTTAGAACATATAATTTGGTTTGAACAACACCATTTATTTGATTTCCGGTTATTGCAGGATCTTCTAGATTGTTAGCAATTCCCTTTGTGTGGAAAATTCTTTTTCCGTCTTTCTCTTCTATATCAATAACTCTGTGTGTTATTAATAAACCTTTTACAGAAGCAGCTTCTCCTAGGTATGTCACATCATCACCTACTTTTATATTGTTTGCATCTTTTTCTTTTACAAGTATTACATCTCCAATTTGATATTTAGGAATCATACTTCCTGTTTGTACTCTGAATATTCTATATCCAAAAAATGATTCTTTATTATTTGTTACTTTTTGAACTCCGATTATTAAGCAGATTATTATTATTAAAACTGTGAGTAATCTAGAAATTATGTTCCATATTATTTTAAATACTCCCACTCCTTTTTGCTTAACTTTTTTTTCTTCTCTTTGGTCTTTCATTATTTTAACCTCACTTCTTTTGCTTGTGACATATATTTGTCAATTCTTTCTTTGAATCTATCTTCTATTGGTTTTAAAGAAATTACATTTCTAGTTTTCATAACTAAAAGTTTATCTGTAATCATTTGCTTTAATTCTTTGTCAGATAAATCTGGATTTAATTCAATTATTTTCTCTATTAAATTATCTGTTAATTCTTTTCTTGCTTTTTTATCTTCTATTGCATTTTTTCTTTTTCCTTTTAATTTTTCCTCAATATTTTTATTACTAAAAATTAAGTTCATTAAATAAATGTCTTCATCAACAAGTTTTTTTGTAATTCCCTTTTCTTCTATCATTTTGCCAGCTTTTACTGCTTTGTCTTTTATTTCCATTTGGTCACTTAAGTAATTCCATAATTTTAGTGCATATTGAAAATGAACATTTTTTAATAATACATTTGTCATTTTTATTGGAGATTTTACTAGTGTTACTCTTTTTGCAGCTAATATTTGATATACATTAGTTGTTTTTAAGTCTTTTATTTTTTTCTTTATTTGTTGAATTCTTTCAGCTGTTCCAGAAGATTTAGAAACTCCAATTTGTTTTTCTGAAATATACTCAACATTTACTTTTATTTTTTCCTTTTTGTAATTAGCTTCTGCATGATAATTAGCCTTTTTCTCGTTTTTTCCTTTATATTCAGTCTCTTGATCCTTTTCACGTAAATACATATAATCTTCTATCAATTTTATAAGACTGAATAAGAATCTGTTTTCATATGTAATAAATGTCTCTTCTTTATAAGCATTTAATATTTTTTTAGGAATAACTTCTCCAGACTTTTGGTTAAATCTGTCAACAAAGTTAACATTTTTAGATAAATGTTTTACACTCTCAACAGTAACTTTTTTTATTAACTCTATTTTTATTATTTCCTCTTCTGTAACAATGTTTTTTATCTCTTTTGTTAGAGCCTTTTCAAGATGTGGAAGTGAAAATTCTACCATTTCTATCCATTCGTCATTTTCTACAATTTGGCTTTTACTAAGGTCTAACAATAATTTCGAATTAACTTTATTAAGAAACTCCTGTGATGATTCTTCTGTTTCAAAATTCGTTAACTTAACTACATTCAAGTCCATTAGCTATTCGTTCCTTGCATATATATTTAGGTTTTTTATAAAGGTTTTGCCTATAAACCTTTTTTATATACTAGATAAGTTATACCTACCTAGTATATAATAAGATACAATTTTATGACATTTTCTTCAATCTTAGTAAGAATTCAATACATTCAGCCATTTTTCCTTTTCCAAAGTTCTTGTCTAAGAATTCTATATATCCGTCAATCTCATCTCTAATTAAAGCTAAGTTTAATCCTTCAAACTTTCTTAATACTTTTTTAGCCATGAAGTAATCTACTGCTTCTGTTTCGTCTCCTCCACAAGCAACATAAACTGGCACGAATTTTCTCATGTGTTTTACAATACGGTTACCAAAAGCTACTCTGAAGTGTTTGATTGTATAGTTATCCATGTCATCGATTTTCTTTAATGTTGAATCAGATATTGCATAATCAACCATTGCTTTTTCAAATAATCCATTTAAATATGAATAATTTACATCTAGTGCATCTACTTGGTCTGGTTCAAAAGCTATACCTTTTTCGTTGATGTCTATTGGCATTGCTCTATCATATACCTTATCTGTTACCATGAATGTAGAGTCATCGTTGTTGATTGTTCCTATGTACCATGCATTTGGTGGAATTTGCAATTTTCCTCTTATTAATTTTTTTGGATCTGATGGCCATGAACTTTGTACAACTTCAATCTTCCAATCTTTTGTGCTATGCATTTCTAGAATTGACAACATTTCTGCGAAGTAGTACTCAACACGCGCCAAGTTCATCTCATCTAGGATTACTGTATAAATTTCATCAGTATATCCTGCTTCATATAGATATGCTAAGAAATCTGTTTCATTAAACTTTTTAGTAAATTCGTTTAAGTATCCAAAAATATCTGTTCTATCTCTCCATGATGGTTGAACTGAAGCTACACATGAAGGGTGTTTTACGAAATTACCCCAAGCCAATGATATAGATGTTTTACCTGTACCAGAAATACCTTGTAGAATTACTAGTTTTGTTGACGCTATGGCTGATACGAATAATCTTATCATTTTCTCACTATAATATAATTTTAGTTTACTTGCTGCAAAATTTCTAAATCTATAGCAAAATTCTGGTAATTCAAAAGTATTTCCATAATCTTTTTGTTTATATTTTGCATATTCTTGGTCTATTAATATTAATTTTGAGAATCTACTTTGAGTATTAGGGTCAATTTGTTCTTCATCATTTGCCTGTGATTCTGCTGCTGCTGCTAATGCTCTATTTGTAGGACCAACTCCAATCCCATTTGAATTTACTCCTAATTCTGGTGATTTCATTGATAATAATTTTAATTTTTCATCAACTAGTTCTTCAACTTGATCATTTAAAGTATCTATTTGTTTTAATAGTTCTTCTTGGTTAATAATTTTTTTTCTCCATTTCATATGCCTCTTTAGAAAAAATACTATTATTCCAATAATACTTCCAACTACTATTATCATACAAATGATAGCAAGTCCAGTTAAAAACCATTCTGAAACTTTAAAATCATTTGCATAATTTTGAATTATATAATAATATTCTGGAATGTTGAATATATTAAGTATTCCTTTCCATAACCCTCCAAATATCTCTCCAAATCCTGAAAAGAATTGGTGTAAAAATTCAAATAAAAATCTTCCATATGTTTCCATATATTTCTCTCCCTGTTTCTTATTATTCACATACTACATTTTTTAATATTGTTTTATTACTTTTTATCTCTTTATATAAATGCATGTTCTCTGGTGCAATAACCAATTTGAACATTTTTAGTTTTTCAACATCTTCTATATTTTTTATTGTATCATCTAATGTAATTGTAAAGTTATATCCCTTTTTAGTATATTCTAATACATTTTTTTGGTTTTTAATATAGTCTTCATACGATATGTTTAAACTAATTTTATCTTGCAATGCTTCATTTCCTAAAAGTGATAAAATCCCTTCTAATTTCTGTTTTTTCTTGAAAAGTGATGTTGTGAATTCTGCAATGTAACTGTCTTTGAAGTTTCCATTTATTATATCTCTAATTGCAATTGTACTTAATAAAATATATTCAATTTGCAATTTATCTTCTGCTACAATTCCTTCTGTATATACTTTTTCAATTGCTGAATCGCTATATTGCATTGGCATCTTCACATCATATGTCATATTCACAAAATATGTATCTTCATCAAATTTTGTACTTTCAAATTCTAACATAAATTCATCTGTGCTAAACTTATCTAAAAATATATCTTTTTCTAACATATCATCTTTTATTTCTTTGTATAGTTTGTCTTCTATCTCTTGTGCCATTTTTATATCTAACGTTGAATCCACAATTTCTGCTATTTTTTCTATTATTTCCTTTAAACTATCAATTGTCTTGAAATTCTCTATATTTCTTACATTATCAAAAAATAAGATATATCCAAACACTTCATTAATACAATGAATCAAATTTAGTTTGTTTTGTTTTTCGTCTAATGTTTGAGCTTCTTCTTCACATCTTTTCATCAAAGTGTCTTCTTTGAAATTTAACTCATCTAATATTCGTAAGTAAAAAGCCCTGGCTGGCTTTTCCGTATTTTGCACATTATAATATCTTGCATTAATATATGTTTTTAGGTATTCACTTACAAACTCTTCATTATAATAAGAACTAAATATTGCTTTCAAATATTTTTTGATTTTTTTCTCTGTAAATTTCAAATATGTATCCATTAAGTTGTTCATTTTTTCCTCCTTGCACATTTGAGATCGCTTTTTTTCGGTGCAATTTGCACGGATTATCTCGCTTTTTTTCGGTGCATGTTTCTAATCTATAATTTGTTTAGCACTTAAATCTAATTTTATGTATTCAATCAAATCAGAATATTCTGCATTTGTATCATTTTCCTTAGGAAATCTAACCTTTATTACATATTTATCAGTAGAGTCAACTCCTTGATTCATCTGTGATTCTGCTATTGATATTTTTTTGTAATAGGTTCCATCATCATCTGTAATTATTTCTTGTTTAGCTGCTTCAGAATCAAGGATTTCTCCATTTTTTTCTATTTGATATTCTAGTGGAAGATTTGTTGTCATTGTTAATGTAAGTCCATATTCTAAGTCTGTTTCAGCTCTTTTTTTGATTGTTCCATCATCTTCTTTTTGAAAATTTGATACTGAAAATGAGTATTCATATGTATTGTTCGAAGGATAAATGTCCTTTATTAGTAGTTTACCTGTTTTGAAATCATCATGTAACATCCAAAATGCCACATCTACATCTTTATCTGATGTTGCAGTTGTTTCATATCTTGCAAGTGTATTTCTTATTAAAATTATAGCAACTATTATTATTGATATTAATAATAGTACTAAAAGGCTTTTTTTTAACTTCTTTTTATCAATCATTTTCCTCACCTTTTTTCTCTTTATATGAAATTAAAGCAACAAACAAGATAACTGTTATAATTACTGGAATTATTACATGTGCATCTGTAAATACTTTTTTCCAAATTTCAACATTGTTTACAATAAATACAACTTTACCAATAACCTGTTCCTTTTGAATAGGTACGTCATCAGTATTGTTGTAATCACCTTTCGCAATTATAGTATTTTCATTTATCTTGGATATTCTATGTGTAATTAGTACATTGTCTTTTTTGTATGTTATAATATCATTTTCCTTTATTTCATCACCTATTTTGATTATTACAATATCCCCTTTTTCAATTGTTGGCGACATACTTCCAGTTTCGGCACTAAGTACTGAATATCCAAAAATATTTATGTATTGCTTTTTTTGAATATTAACTTGACAAAATCCTAATATTACAAGGATGGCAATGATTGCTAATACTACTATTATTAGATTAACTATTATTTTTTCTATTGTTTTAATTACCCTGTTCATTGCCTATCACTTCTCCTGTATATTGTTTTAAATTTATCTTTAATGGTACAGATATTTTTGCATTTTCTGTTTGACCAATTTCTGAATCTACTGCATTATTATTTTCATCATTTATCCATTCAAAATATAGTTTTACATGGTTCAAATATTTATCATTTATTTTTGATATAGGTATTACTGCTTTATATGTATTTGAAGCAAGATTTGTACTTATATCAGTATTTTCTATCTTCCCTTCATTGCCTGATTTTTGAAACCAGTTTTCTACTTTAACTAGTTTCATTTTTGTTGTTAATTGCTCAAATTGCATATCAAGTTGATATATTACTGATACATCTGTGTTTGTTGGATCTATTATTATTTCGAAATAAGCTTGTGTTCCAGGAGCCATCTTTTGACTCTTAACATGAGCAGAATCTAAATATATAAGATTGTCTTCTGTCATGTTAAAAGTCAAGTTTTGGTCACCTGATGATATGTCTGATCCATTTACTTTTATTGACCATACTCCCAATAAATTTGAATAATCCCCTTGATTTTCTTGTTTATATAAAGCATACATGTTAGCTATTTGTAATAAAGATATAATTAACATTATTAATAATAAAATTGTTAATAATTTTTTCATTTATTTTCCTCTTTTGTTGTTTTTTTCTTTGTAGTTGTTTTATGCTCTGCCGTTTTTTTTGATTCTGCAGATGTTTTATGTGTAGTCGTTCTTGGTGTTGCTGTTTTTTTATGAACTGGTTTACTTTCAGTTTTTTTAGTTTTTTCTGTAACATCTTCATCATCTATTTCTTCTGATTTAACTTCAACTGCTTTTGTTTTCTTTTTTTGTTCTCCAAGGAATTTTATTTCCATTGCCAATTCAAATACTTCTTGTAAGAATAATAGTAATGATACAACTACTACACAGAATAAGTATCCCCATTTAGATTCTAATAGGTTTAATACATATCCCCATCCCTGAATAACAACTGTGTCACTAACTTTTCCTATAAAATATTCATTAGCGTAACTTTCGTCTTCATCAAAGATGTATGTTATGTGTCTGCCTTGTTGTGTTTTAGCTTTTAATGTAGTATCAATAACTTCATATTCTTGGCTATTGATTACTTTATACATAAAAAGTTCATCTCCAATTTGTACATTTTTGTCACTTGTACTTTTTATTAATAGTATAGAACCTTGTTTAAATTTTGGTTCTAAAGAATCATCTTTAACTATATACACTGTATATCCACCCAATTGACTATTATTGTAGTCATTGTATGATAATAACAATACTGTTACTGTTATTGCTATTATTGCATATATTACAAATAATATAGTTCCTAATGCTTTTTTCATATCATTTCTCCCTTTCGTTTGTCATATGCTTTATATTATTGTTTTCCATCTTGTTGTGAATCTTGTGATTCGCTTATAGCATCTAATTTTACTCTTTTTGTAGCTCTCATATCTCCTCTATAAATTACACTTATTTCACATTCTTCTCCAACATCCAAATCAGTATTTGTACCAGTTCTTAATTGGCCTAATACATTGTCATCACCATCTATCAAAATTGCATTAAATTCTTCATCTGGGACTTTTGCAGATGTATTGTTTATTACCCTCATTGTTATCATTGTTTGGTCATTATCTGCTAGATATTCCATAGAAATGTTTTGAGCTTCTAGCCCTGCCTCAGTAGTTGTTTCTGGTAATTCTGTCACTTGTTCTTGTGCCACTTCATCTGATGGCTTATTATTTTTCTTATTTTTAGTTACATTTACTATTATGATAATTGCAATTATTAGAACTACAACTGCTACCATAAAAGTAATCAACATCTTTTTACCTTTTCTTACCTTTTTCATATTTTTCCTCCTTTTTCTCTAATATATTTTATACCATAACTTTTTTCAAAAGTCTATATATTTTTTCAATAAATTTTTGGTATATTTGTCATTTATTGCTGGTTGTTAGTTACCCTGATAACACATGCTGTATCACCAGAAGGATATGTATAGTTTTTAGACATATTAACCTTATAAAATTTAATATTATGTGTTGATTCTTTGTCAATATTAAATGTGAATTTTTTTACAAATCCTTTAGAATCTGTAACTTCACTACCTTCAATTTTATTCACATATGCTTCGTCAGCTAAATCAACTCTAACAACATTTGGATCAAATTCGAGAGTTACAGGCATACCTGTTTCTTTAGCATTAACCAATTTTAAAATTGCATAATTTCTGTTAGTAACATCATCAATTGAATAACTATTAAGTACTACTTGTTTAACTCTTAAGCTAACTTCACAAGAAATTTCTTTTTTATATGGTTCAGTAGTATTTGCCTTAATTTTAATGGTAATAACATCATTTTCAGCAATCTGTGTTTTTGGAGTTACTACAATCATCAATCTACTAACATTGTCAGGCTTTCCATCTTTTTTTGCATATATAATTCCTGTCGTATTAGTAGGACCATCTGCACTATTAATACCGTAAAGTTACCTTATCAGTATCAGGAGTCTCACAAGATACAGAATAATTCAGATCATAATCCAATCTTAGTAATGTATTAGCATAACTATATAAATCAAAATTCAATTCATATGCGTCAACTCCACCCCAGTTGTCATATTGATATGTTGCATTATCTAAAGTAAGTAAATCACTCGTAAAGTAAAAGGCCTTTGAAGTAAAATATGCCTCTCTAACTCCATTGTACACATATCTTCCGAAAACAGCACATGATATTGCTAAAACTATAAGAAATATCACTATACCTATTTTTATCTTATTAAATTTTTTAACTTTCTTTTGTCTTTTCATACTACCCTTTCCAGACTCTTTTGCACACGTGAGATCGCTTTTTTTACGTGCACTTTGCACACGTGAGATCGCTTTTTTTCCGTGCAATGCACGGAAAAAAAGCGAAATGAAATGTGCAGTAGTCTATTCTACTATAAATGATTTTCTAATTTCTTGTATTAGAGTATTATTGTAGTACGCTTTGAATACTAATTTATATTCTCCTGTACCAATGCCTTCTTTTATTAGCTTTTTAAATTCTACATTTTCAACATACTCATTATCAGTAGATGTTGGATGTTCCTTTTTCTCCATAACTATGTATTCTTTGCCACCACTTGCTGTTACCAAGTTTTGACCTATACATTGTTCTGGTGTTTTTAATTCAGTACCATCTAAGCTCTTTAAGTAATCTTTTAGATCTACTTTTGTATAGCTTATTCCATTATATGTCTTTGTTCCATCTTCAGCTGTTGTATAAGTATCATTACGTTTATATAACTCAACTCTGATATTTGTATCATTTGTTGGTGAGCCAACTTTAACTGTTAAGTCAAGTCCATCTCCTCCATCAAGGTTTAAACCAGTTTCTTTATTAACAATTCTGCTTCCATCAGCGGTCTCTATACCTGCAAGTCCTAATAATTTGTTAATAAATGTTATATAAATTTCTTGAGACGCTACTTCTTCTCCCCCATAGTGAATTCCGTCATCTGATGCAAAGAAATATATTTTAGCTATATATTGACCAGCAGATACACTGCTTTGTGTCATTGCTAATTCATAAGAATTGCTTAATTCTGCTAGATTGTCTGAAAGTGGAACTCTGATTACTCCGTCCGCACCTGCTGGATAAACTGTTGAATCAGTTTTATCTGTAAGTTTGAAGTTTTGTAATTCTGGTGCTTTTATTCTTTCACCATGTTCATCTACTATTTCAATTGCCATACCTAATTTTTTGTCATAATATTTTGTATCCATAATAGTCTTGCCATCAGCTACTTTTTGTTCTAGTAATGAAGCATCAAATTTGAATGGTATTGATAAGTTCTCAAATACTGTGTATGAAGTTGTGCCATTGTCTGTAACAACTGTTTCAGTTAAGTTTGCCTTATCTGTATACATATTGTATTTCAAATTCTTTTGTCCATTACCGTATTTCTTTGAGCCTGATGAACTTCTTAATTCTAAATATGTCTCTTGTGCTATTTTATTTGCATTAATGTTAGAATCAATAAAGTTAAATGAAACATCATATTTTTCTAATGCATATCCGCCATTTGAACCAGAATGATAATATTGGCTATTATTATTTGCATATTTAGCTGTTTTACTTGTTGTTCCTCCCATATCTATGAATTTAGATAATTTGTACAAATATCTTGTGCTTCCAGAAGAATTATCTGTTGCATCATAATCAGTATCACTTGCAACTTGATAATAGTAAACTTTATTTACATTATCACCTTGACCATAATCCCTTAAAGTAACTTTTGTTCCTTTAGGTAATGGTGTTGAAGTAGATAATACTCTGTAATCATCTGTTGCATAGATATCAGATTGTGCTCCAAGACCAACTTCGTATAATACATAACTTATATCTACTGAACTATCTGTTGTGTAGTTTAATTCCGTATCGATACTATTTGTAAATCTTGGTACATAGTTTTTACTTTCTTCCTCATATAGAGATTGAATGTTAACTGCTATAACAACTTTAAATGTATTTCCAACACTTGGATCATCTGCTGACCTAGATTTTCCTGTAAATACAATATTTACAAATCCTAAATCTTTAGTTTCTGAAACATTTACTGAGTTAAATAACTTGAATGTTATTGTTCCAGGATTTCCAGAATTGTCCATCCTATAGATATTTGTTCCACCAAATGAACCGTCTGAATCTGTATAAAGTTCTGTTATACCGCCTTTAGTCCATCCAGAATGTGTTGTTTCCATTGTCATACCAAATGTGTTGTTAGCATTTTCGCTATATGTTGGTACAGTATATCTATCAATTAAATTGATATCTGTATTTAATGCATTTGAACTTACTCTATTTAATGTTAATGATGTACCACTATATGTTGGACTATTAATAACCTTGCTTAAGTCTAATTGTAAGTCTGCCATTGAATATGTTGAATATGTTGAAGCTATTAATGAAGTTGCATAATTTACAACATCTGCTCCTATAATCCAATCATAATATGTGCCATAATCTGTAACATCTATAACTTGTGGTTTTGCTATTCCTGTATCATCTGCGATATTTGAATAGAATCCATCAACTGTGATGTTATGTCTAGATTTATGTCTACCTTCAACATAAGTTCCATTTGCAAACATCTTTGTTGAAGCTGTTCCATTATAATCTGGTGCATATATGTCATATTCTTTTGCACCTGTTGTTCTGCTTGTTCTGTACATTCCAAAGAATGCCATACCTTTTACATCACCCCAGATATCTTCATTTGACCTATCTTCTAAGTTTCCTTCTTGTTTTGCAAAGATTAAGTTTACACCTTCAAGTGTATACAATCTGTTATCAACATTTCTTGTAACTGTTCCATTTTCAATACTTACAGTTTCTTTTATAGTTGTACCATATTCGTTTGTTACCAAACTTTCGAATCCTCCAACCATGTTAAATGCTCTTTGTGTATATAATGTTGAATTATCAAGTAAAGTCAATCCATTTGTAACTCTATTTAAAGTATAACTTGCTCGTTTATAGTAATTATTTGCATCTTGAGCTCCTGTCAATTCTAAGTATGAGTTCTGTACTGAAACTTTTCCTGTTCTTTGTATAGAAATCATCTTATGAGCATTTGCTGAAGTTCCAAGGTCTTTAATCTTAACTGTTGATTTGTCTGCTCCTTTTTTGTCTGTTGTCTCATATGTTGAGCCTTTTCCAGCACCGAAAATATTGTTTGCAAATGTTATTGGTGAAGCTGTGCTACCATCCATAGTCACATGTGTTGCACCATAAACACTTACTGTATCAAAATTATCATTTGCTGTACTTCCTGCCCCATATATATTTCCTTTAATATTGATGTTTCCAGCTACTAGTGTATCATCTGTAACAGTATCTTTACCAATATTAATATTTGTTGTTCCATAAACAGTTGAATCTTCTGAACCACCATTTATGTCATTTTCGATTGTTCCTCCTGTAATATTAATTGTTGTTGAACCTGTATTTCCAGATTTACCAATTGCTGATTTATATCCACCACCATAAAGTTTACCAGTTATTGTTGAAGCTCCTGTTATATTTATAGTTGCATTTTTTGTTGTACCTTTCTCTTTATTTCCACCATAGATGTTATTTGCTGTTTTTCCAGCAATATTAACAGTTGCATTATCAGTGTCTCCACCATTGCCTGTTCCACCTTGGTTTCCACCATAGATATTAGTTACTGTTGCACCATTTTGTGTTACTTTAGCATTTGTTACACCTACATCATAACCTCCACCAAATACATCAGTTACTTTACCAGTATTTAATACAACATTTGTATTTGTTGTTATACCAGCATTCTTAGAGCCACCATGTATTTCATCAATTGTAATACCATCTAATGTTACATTTGCAGTTTCGACTGCGGCTGAATTACCACCACCGTAAACATTTAAAAGTTTACCTGATTTTAATTCAACATTTGATGTTTCAACAGTTCCATTTGTATTAGAACCACCAAATAAGCTTGTTACATTTGCAGTACCTTCTAATGTTACATTTGCAGTTGTAGTTGTACCACCATAACCACCACCGTAGACATCTGTTACTGTTCCTGATTGTAAGAATATATTTGCTGTTGTTACAATTCCATCAGTCTTAGAACCACCATATATTGTATTAGCTGTAATACCTTTTAAGTAGATATTAACTTCATTTGTTATTCCTGCCTCATCTGAACCACCATATATTGTAGCCAATTTTGCACTCTTAACTAATTGAATTTCTACTGTACCTACTCTTTCATATTTACCACTACCATATACAGTACCCTTAATTGTTGGAGTTGTATTTACATCTTTGCTTCCAATTACTATATTTACATTTTGACTTACAGTGTCATTATTTTGTTGACCACTTGTTGTTAAGATATTTCCACCATATACATTTTGTACTGTTCCTCCTAAGATATTAATATTTGATTGAGTTCTTACTTGGTTTTGATATGCTCCGCCATAAATATTTCCTGTTACTTGACCATTGTTTATATTTATATTAGCTGAATCTGAAACTCCACCGTTTTGACCTCCACCATATATATCACCTTTAATTGTTCCAGTATTTAATGTTATGTTTGTATTTCCATTTATTGCTCCTGTATTGACATTTATTGATGTTCCATTTATTACACCTTTGCTTCCTCCATAAATGTTTCCATTTACTGTGATTCCGCTATTTACAATAATATTAGTATTACCTGAAACTTGTCCTTGAGCTTCTGTATCAGTATTTGAACCTCCGAAAACATTTCCTGTTATAGCAATACGTCCAGAAAGTGTAATTGTTGAACTTCCAATTGAAAAGTTTTTATTACCATTTCCAAATATATCACCTGTAATTTGTCCACCGTAGAAATTTAGCTCATTTGCGATTGGTTCACTTCCTGTTGGGTCTTTTTTAACTTTAGCTCTTGAACCTCCATAAACATTTCCTGTAACCTCTCCACCATACATATAGAATCCATTTATTCCATCATTAAATCCATCTATTGTTCTTAAGTATATACTTGCATTTTCAGAAGATTTATTAAATTTGTTTTCTCCTGTGAATTTAGCACTATAAATTTTTGTAATAGAATATTTCATACTATATGCTGTTGTTGTACTTTGTGAACCATTAGTATTATATGGATAGCATCCATCTTCACTTTCACCCATTGCTAAGTAACCTGTAATTGTTAATTTTTCATTTCTTGAAACAGCTGATTCTTTCATAGTTCCAATCATAACTTGATGTGAAACATATTTGCTCTTTGTAGTTTGTGTCTCTAAACTGCTTCCTGCAATGATATTATTGTATTTACCAGCTTCTACTATAACAGTGTGAATTCCTATTGTTCCTAGTTTTGCCTCTGTTTTGTAATTTCCACCAACTACGGCACCAAAAGTATATTTACCATCTGGTGTTGAAATACCTCTACCAAGAGTTACATCACCATAATTTGTAATTAATACATTTGAATAATCGCCTTTAGATAAGTAGTCACTACCATCGCTAACCTTTGTAGAAGATGAATATAGTTTAATATTATCAAATGCTACATCTCCCTCAATGTTCATGTTAGAAGAAACTTTTAATTCAGCACCTTTTGTTCTGTAATCTACTCCTGCATATAAACTTGTAATTGTTGCATTTCCTGTTAATTTATCACTACTATTCCATTCAACTGCATCCATAATTACAATTATATTTTCAGAAGATTTTCCAGAAGAATTTAATTTGCCATATGCTGTTTGTAAATCTTTAACTGGTTTTTCTGGTGATAAACCATCATTTGAATTATTACCAGATTTTGATACAAAGATTACAGTTGCTTTTTGCCAAATTGCATTTAAGTGTGTTACTGTATTTGGAATATCATCATATAAGCTATAAATCTTAGCATCATCTGCTGAGAATCCTTTATTATTTGCTACTGCCCAACCTTTAAAGCTATATCCGAATGGTTCTGCAAATTGTGCATTTTTACCATCATCGTAAATTTCGCCAATTGAACTTGCTCTATATGTTGTAGATTCTGCATTTGTGCCACTTTCATTTACACTCATTAATTCATGTACATAAGATTGATGAGTTTCTTTGAAATCTGGACTTGCATGATATGTTATCATTGTATAATTATCTGTATTACTACTTATTGCAGATTTAGAGAAGCTTATTGTTGTTGTATTACTCTTATTATCAAATCCATCAACTAAAGTTTCTTTTTCTATTACTAATGAATAATTTCCAATTTCTTTTAATCCAGTAATATCAATTTTATATGATTTTGAAATTTCGTTAGCATCTTCTCCGAGAGATGTAACCTTTGCTGTTGCTCCGGCTACATCTTTTCCATCTTTGAAGATTTTTACATTAGCATCAGTCAAGTTACTTTGGTCTAAAACTAAAAATGTATCTTGACCTTTAACATTAAAGCTAATTGTTCCATCATTTTCGAATTTTGAAGTATCTGTACTCATATATTTCCATACTGGTTTTTTATTGTCTAAGTCTACAATTATGTCTGTTGCCTCATTTGTAAGACCTCCTGTATCTGCAATTTTTCCAGCAGGTATACTAATCTTTAATTTCTTAAATTCTTCTTCAAATTCACTTATTTTTATAACAAAATTATAACCATATTTCGTTTTTACAGGTGTTATTGATATTGGTAAATCAGTCCTTTGAACATATTCGCCATTTCTATTCAATTCATATATTGTAATATCTTCTGCTGTCAATTTTGTATTGAAATCGTAGAATCTATCAGTGCCTGCAATAGTTACTGTAGCATATCTTTGTGCATAGCTTATATCTTTGTCTACATAGAATAATTTTGGTTTGATAAAGTCAACTTTAATAAAGTTATTGGCATCATCGCCATTGTCATTATCGACTATTATTTTTGTTTCAATGTTCTCGTTTCCAGATGTATCTTTTACTTTTCCAGCAGCTATTACAAATTCTATCTTACCACTATGTCTTCTAAAGATTTCATTCTCTAAGTTCTTATCTAATTCGAAGTTTGATAATGTTAATGTATATCTTACTCCATTTCCTGAACCATCTGTGATATCTGCTTTTGTAAGATTCTTGGTTATGTAATCAGTTACATCCATATCATCAACAAGTATTTGTTTTATATCATCTGCTGTTAATATATTGCTTTCTAAGAAGTTTGTATCAACTGCATCAAATGTTATCCTTACTTGTTTATTTGTTGAATCAATTAGTGGATTTACTCCTTCTTTATATTTATACTTAATTGTTGGTTTTATAAAGTCTACTATGCTATTTCTGAATGCTGTATATTTTGGAGAGTTTTCATTGTCTCCGATATCTTTTTCAACCCAATTTTTATTTCCTACTGAAATTTCTGTTTGTTTGTTTCCATTTCCAGATGTATCCCTAATTGAATTTTCTGCAATCCTGATTTTTACTGCTCCATCATATGTTCCGAAATTTCCTAATGTTAAATTATATCCTGTATCAGCTCCATCAAGTTCAGCAGTATTTGTTATTTTTGTTAATTTCTTTGTAATTGTTGTTATTGGAACATTTGGATTTTTGCTATTTGCTACAAATACATCAATGTTATTTTCTGTTAATGTATCTTTTAAGTAGTAAATATCACGTCCTAGTATTTTAACTGTTACTGTTCCTGTTTCGCCATCTCTATCTCTTGTTATACTACTTGTTGAGTATTCCCAAACAGGTCTTGTAAAGTCTACTATACTGTTCCTAAATGCTGTGTATTCACCTTTTGTATCTCCCGCTTCTGTCCATGTTGCATTTCCTACTAATAATTCAGTTTCTCTATTTGTATTTCCAGATTTATCTATTATTACTCCTTCTGGTATTATAATACTTGTTACACCTTCATTTTCACCAAAGTTTCCTAAAGTGATTTGATATGTAATTTCTGTTTGTTGTTGACTTATTTGAGAAACTTGTTTTGTTATTGTGTCTGGGTATACTGTTTCTCCACTTGGTTTTACAACTTTAACCCTAATCTTAGCAACATTTGCTGCATCTTGTAATGTTCCTTTTGATAAATATTTATCTGTTGCTTTTATTCTTACTGATACGGTTCCAGTTTCATTTGTAATATCTCTGTTGATTCCATTGCTTGAATTTAACTTACTTAAGTTGTCTGCCGTTTTTTCAATTAATGGATCAATTACATCGACTATTACTGGATTTCTTTCATCATCACCATCATCATAATCTAATGTAAGTGTTGTTGCACCATTTTTGTTTCCAGATGTATCATCAACTTTGTCTGCTGCAAATACAAATGTTACAGCACCACTGTAATCTTTATATTTTTCTGATTCGTTATATATTAATTCAAAGTTTGATATCACAAATGTGTATTCTTTTCCTGTTCCATCTTGAAGGTCTTTTGAAGTTACTGTTGTGTGTAACTGGTCTGTTAAGTCTGTTCCTGCAACTTTTATTCTGATGTTGTTTGCATTTAATGTTCCATCTTTATTCATTATTGAGTCTTCTCTTATATGTTTATCTGTTACATCAAATTTAACTGTTAATGTTTTAGCTTTATAGTCAATTTCAGGGTTTGCACTTCCTGTAACTTTTGAATATTTATAGCTAATTAATGGTTTGATAAAGTCTACTATACTGTCTCTAAATGCTGGATATTTTTGATTTGTTGAACTGTCTCCTTTTTCTACCCATTCTTTATTTCCTACAAGAATTGTAGTTTCTAAGTTAACATTTCCTGAATTATCTACTATTGTTCCTGCATCTATTACTATTTTTGTAACACCATTTATTTTGCCGAAATTTCCTAAAGTTAATTTATATCCTATAAGTTTTACATTATTTACATCTGGAAGTCCTTGTTTTGTTGCTAGTTGTTTTAATGTTGCTGTATCTGTAATTGGTACTAAGTCTTTTGTAATTGATGATTCTAATTTATCATCTACATATACTTTAATTTTATCCTTTGTTAGTGAATTAGATTTATAGTATTTATCACTACCGATTATTGTTAATTCAACTGTATCTGCTGTTTTTCCATCTCTTATTCTGTTTATGCTACTTGTTCCATATGTCCATACTGGATTTACAACATCGACTACTTCTGGTTTATCATGGTCTTCGTGATTTCCTGGGTCATCTATACCTATTGTAATTGTTTTTGCCAAACTCAAGTTACCACTCTTGTCCACGATTCCTTTTTTTATTGTTCCATCTGTATTTAATTCACCAGCAGGGAAGGTTATTGTCATAGGACCACTATAACCTTCACCATTTTTGGTTTCTAGTCCATTTACTATAAGTTCATATCTTTCACCGATTTTTACTTGTTTTCCATTTACTGTTGTGTAAATATCTCCATTTGCTCTATATATTATATTTCCTTCTGTAACATCTGCTGCAATTTGCTTTT
>ERZ857785.1370-NODE-1370-length-26940-cov-8.578575_pt1 | contig 26940 bp, 29 predicted proteins | sample MGYA00519763_ERZ857785 | MGnify/ENA primary metagenome ERZ857785 (study PRJEB31778, sample SAMEA3449365) | human gut metagenome | biome: human gut; feature: human-associated habitat; material: faeces | place: United Kingdom | collected 2010/2012 ...
ACTTCAATATATTGGTGTTTATTCAATTAGCAACATTTTTCTTAAAAAGAGCGTATTTTATTAAAAAATAAAATAGAAATGAAAATTGTACTTAACACAAAACGTATACATAATAGCGTAAATGGAGAAATAAAATCCACAGCATTTTTCATAACAATAAAAGAACTTCCCCAAATAAGAGCAGACATTAATAGCATACATTTACCTAATATTTCTTTTTTCATATACTCCCTCACCTACAATCTCGTAAATAATAACACAGTTCGCTTTATTTTTCATTACAAAATTGTTTTTTAAAAAGAAAAGGATGTATCTTTCGATACATCCTGTTATCTGCTATTCAGCTACACGATGAGCTACACTTGCACAACGTGAACATAATTCACCATTCATTTCATCTTCATCGAAATAGTTCCAACATCTTGGACATTGTACACCGTTGAATTTTTCAACTTTAATGTAGCTAGTTTCATATTCTTCTAAAGTTGTATCATCAACTAATTCAACTTTAGCCACAATAAATAATTGTTTTAAATCATCTTTTAAGTTAGCAATATCTTTATATTCATCTTTTAAAGATAATGTTACTTTTGTTTCCATGTTCGATTTAATTAATTTTTCATTTCTTAAACCTTCCATAGATTTTAAAACATCTTTTCTTACTTCCATAAATTTAGAAAAATAAGCTAAAACTTCTTCTTCATTTTCAATATCAAATAATTCATATTTTGGTTCTAAGAAGATAGATTCTGCTTTAGTTTCATCACAATGGAAATGATCATGTAATTCTTCAGCAGTAAATACAAGTACTGTTGATAATAATTTCATCATTGTTTTAGCATGATGATATAAAACAGTTTGAACTTGTCTTCTACGTGGAGAATTTGCATCTTCAATGTATAAGATATCTTTTGTGAAATCCATATAGAATGAACTTAAAGTGTTTGTAAAGTAATTTAAGATTTCTTGATTGGCTGTTGCAAAGTCATAATTTGCATAAGCTTCATCATAAGCTTTCATTAATTCATTTAATTTAGCTAACATATATTGATCAACACCAGGTAAATCTTTGATTTCTACTAAATCACTTGCTTTGAAGTCATTTAAGTTACCTAAAACGAATCTCATGGTATTACGGATTTTACGATATCCTTCAGCCACTTGTTTCATGATTTCATCAGAAATACGAACATCTTGTTGATAAGCAACAGAAGTAGCCCATAATCTTACGATATCAGCACCATATTGGTTAACAAGTTTAATAGGATCTACTGTATTTCCTAATGACTTAGACATTTTATTTCCTTTACCATCTAATACGAAACCATGTGATAAGACAGTTTTATAAGGAGCTTTACCATGAGCAGCAACACCGATAATTAATGATGAGTTGAACCATCCACGATATTGGTCACTACCTTCAAAATAAAGATCTACTGGATAATTAAATCCTCTTTCTACCATCACACCTGTATGTGAACTTCCTGAGTCAAACCATACATCCATGATATCTTTTTCTTTTTTGAAGATACCATTTGGTGAATGTTCATTTGTATATCCTTCAGGTAATAAATCTTTTTCATCTCTTTCAAACCAAACATTTGAACCATGTTCTCTAAATAATTCAGAAATATGATCAAATACTTCTTGTTCAATAATTGGAGTTCCATCTTCACAATAGAAAATAGGAATTGGTACACCCCAAGTACGTTGACGTGAAATACACCAGTCTCCACGATCTCTAATCATGTTATAGATTCTGATGTGTCCCCATTCATTTAACCAGTTAACATTATCAATTTCACTCAATAATTTATCTCTGATTTTATCTAATGAACAGAACCATTGATCAGTTGCTCTAAAGATAATAGGTTTTTTAGTACGCCAATCATGTGGGTAACTGTGTGTGATGAATTCAAGTTTTAATAAAGCTCCAATTTCATCTAATTTCATAGTTACTGTTTTATTAGCGTCATCAACATATTGACCAGCTAACCATTCACCACAATCTTCCATCATACAACCATGTTCATCAACGTTACAATAAGCTGGTAAGTTATATTTTTGACCTACAAAGAAGTCATCTGCCCCAAATCCAGGTGCAGTATGAACACATCCAGTACCAGAATCAGCTGTTACGTGATCTCCTAAGATAACTAATGATTCTCTATCATATAACGGATGTTGGCATGTAATGTATTCTAATTCAGATCCTTTATAATGATTAACAACTTTGTAATCAGTAATTTCAAATTTAGCCATTAATTCATCAACTAAAGTATCTAAGACAATTAATTTTCCTTTTTCAGTTTCTACTAATGCATAGTTATAAGAAGCATTTAAGCAGATTGCTAAGTTAGCAGGAATTGTCCAAGGAGTAGTTGTCCAAATAACGAAATTAACATCATTATCTAAGACTCCTTTACCATCTTTAACTTGGAATTTAACAAAAATTGTTGGTGATTTGATATCATGATATTCAACTTCAGCTTCAGCTAAAGCAGATTCACTTGATGGTGACCAGTATACTGGTTTTAATCCTTTGAAAATCAATCCATCCACCGCCATTTTAGCGAACACTTCAATTTGTCTTGCTTCAAATTCATGTTGTAATGTTAAATAAGGATGTTTGTAATCCGCAAATGTTCCCATACGGATCAATTGTTCCATTTGTTTATTTACTTGTTCATGAGCATAAGCATCACATTTTTCTCTAAATTTAGCTATAGGCATTTCTTTACGATTAACACCTAATTTTTGAATAGCATTTTCAATTGGTAAACCATGAGTATCCCATCCAGGAATATATGGTGTATAGAAACCATTCATATTTTTATAACGACAAATAACGTCTTTGATGACTTTGTTTAACATATGTCCCATGTGCATATTTCCATTAGCATATGGAGGACCATCATGGAAGACAAAGCTGTCTTTTCCTTCGTTTTGTTGAATAACTTTGTTATACATGTCGTTTTCTTGCCAACGTTCTACATACTTAGGTTCTTTTTTTGGTAAGTTTCCACGCATTTCAAAGTCAGTTTTTGGCATTAATAATGTGTCTTTGTAATTCATTTTTTCTTTCCTCTCTTTAAAAATAAAAAAACACATCATCCTAAGGACGATGTGATCGCGGTACCACCTTAATTCGTATTTTCATACGCTCTTGAAATCTTAACGCGATTAACGTCACCTTCTACTTAATTCAAAGGGCTACTCCAGAGTGATACATTATAATCTTTGTTACTGATTTACACCAACCATCAGCTCTCTTAAAACTCTAATTATAAACTGTCTCCTTCATCGTATTTATCTTCATTAATTAAATTGTAAACTTCAGATTGATCAATAGACTCAAGGATATCTTTTGACATTTTTTCTACCGAAGCTCTAAATTTAACAGCTTGCGCCTTAAAGTCGCTCATCTCACCAGACAACGAACGAACATACTCTAGCGATTCGCTCAGTATCATATTAGCATTCTTTTTCGCTTTGTCAATAAGTTCGCTTGCTTCTTTTAATGCAAGACGTGCAATTTCTTCATTTGTTTGTTCTTGGATGTTTACACGATGCTGCAATAATGATTTTTGATGTTCTAATTGTTGATAATCTTCTTGTAATTTTTTAATTTGATCATTCAACTGTTTTATTTCATTATCTTTTTCATTGATCAATTCATCAACTTGTGACTTATTATAACCAAATACTTGTTTTTTCAATGACATCATGTTCACTCCCTACTTATAAAAATACCCTTCAACCACATAATTATCAGAGCGTGTTTGTTTATTACAATCAACAAACATCACTCTACCATGCTTTTTGAATGATATCATGTCTTTATTATTACATAAATAATTTATTTGTTCAACCGGTTTATGATTAACTTTTACATGACCAGCACGAATAAATTCTGCTGCTTTTTGTCTTGAAATTTTATAAAAAGAAGAAATGATCTTATCTAATCGAAATGAAGATACAATAAAGGATTTTACTAAATAATCATTTTTTACTTCTATTTCTTCATCCCATTCAACAAACTTTACTTTACTTCTTTTAATCATTGATAAATGATCTTTTAAATATTCATAAATATGTCGATCAACAGCTAAATAAAAATCTTTGTCTTTTTCAACAATATCTCCAAATAACTCTCTTTTAATTCCTAAAGACATTAAAGCACCTAAAATGTCTCGATGTGTTAATTTTTCAAAATTTTTTGCATAAATAATCTTACAAACAACGATTTCAAAATCTTCCTTTTCTATTTCATAAAAATAAGGAGCAATAATCATTCTTTGACTTTCACTATGAATAAAACCACCATTTTCTAAAACTTGAACTTCATCTTGATGCCCAATAACACTTTTAACAATTGATTGATGATACGGATCTAAAAATTGCGTTAAAATAAGTCTTTGTTTATATTGTACTTGATCCAAATAATCAAGTACTTTTTTTACAAAGACTTCTTCCCCTTTAAAATGTTCAAACATAACTTAAAAAAGTATGGAAACCATACTTTTTAATCTTCTTGTTCATCTTCATCTAAATCAATTGTTCCTGCAACAGAAATATTACGAGGTGTACATAAGAAAATTTTTGGTCCAATTCTTTGAATGTCACCTTCAATAGCGTAAATAACACCACTTAAGAAATCAACAACACGTTTAGCTTGATCTTTTTGTAAACGATGTAAATTAACAACTGTTGCTTTTTTTGTTTTTAAATAATTTGCAATATCTTGAGTTTCTCCAAATGAACGTGGTTCAAATAAAACTAAATGACTATCTTTATTCATATTTAATGATTTCACAGCTTCGCTTGTTTTAGAAAATTTTGCTTGTTCAAATAAGCTTGTTTTAGGTTCAGTATCAACCTCTACAGCATCATAATCTTCAGCAATATCTTCTCCATCCCCATCTTCATCAAAAAACCATTTTTTTACTTTTTCACCGTAACCCATGAAGTCATCCTCCTTTTATTTCCTCAATATTATACCATACATTTATTGATTATCAAAGGTATCAACAAGGAAATCTAGCTAAACCTGTTCAATATTCACTAAAATCACATCGCCTTTTAAAGAAATCACACATTCAATCGGAATAACTAAGACAGGAGGCTCTTTAAAAAAACAAAAAAAATGAAAAAAATTCATTTTTTCGACAATTAAAGCACGTATACATTTTTGACACCAATCTAATTCAATATCCGCAATATACCCTATTTTTTTACCATCATAAACATTAATCACATCTTTTGATTGTAATGATACAAATCTCATACGATCACCCCTATAAAATATGCTTTAGACTAATTTTTTATGTAATTTTTCTAAAGCTTTTTTTTCAATTCGAGAAATTTGCGCTTGTGATACAAAAAGCTCATCTGCTATTTCACATTGCGAATAACCCTGATAGTATCTTTCTTGAATTACTTTCTTTTCTCTTTGATTTAAACAATCAAAGGCATTTTTTAAATCAAGGTGATCATGATAATGTTTCAATGTTTCTGGATCAAGTGAGACAATATCTGATAATGATAATTCATTTTGATTATCATTTCCTACAGCATCTTGGAAAGAAGCAATGCTTTGAGTAGATTGCATTGCTTCTATAATATTTTGTTTTTCAATATTTAAATTTTGTGATAATTCTTGAATCGTTGGTTCTCTTTGATATTGATTTAAATATTTTTCCTTTTCTTTTAAAATAGCATAAGCTAAATCCTTGATTGATCTAGAAATCTTAACTTGTGTATTATCTCTTAAATAACGTTTCATTTCACCAATGATCAAAGGAACTGCATACGTTGAAAACTGTAATTGATAATTGGTATCAAAATGATCGACTGCTTTTATTAGACCAACGATGCCTACTTGAAACAGATCTTCATAATGATTTGATTTTTGGTAAAATCTTTTCATTAGAGATAACACTAATTTTGTATTAGAAAGAATAATCATTTCTTTACTTTTTTGATCATGATTCTTTTGATAATTTTGAATCAAAGTATATAATTCTTCTTTAGAAAGTGTTTTTTGAATAGGGATAGCGCTCATAAAACTTTCTTTTTCCACAATAATCACCAAAATTAGTGTGGCTTTTTTTGATAAAAATATACTATTTCACTTCATCATAATTTAATTGACTTCTTAATTTTTTTATAATCTTTTTTTCTAATCTAGAAATATAAGATTGTGAAATACCTAATAAATCAGCAACATCCTTTTGTGTCAATTCATCATTATTAGATAAACCATATCTTAAAATCAATATTTCTTTTTCTCTTTCATTTAATTCTTTTAAAGCTTCATAAAAAATTTTCTTTTGATCACTTTTCAACATTTCTTGTTCAACAAGATCATCATCAGTTCCTACGATATCTCCTAATAATAACTCATTACCATCATAATCAATATTTAAAGGTTCATCTAAAGAAATCTCATAACGAATCTTATTATTTTTTCTTAAGTACATAAGTATTTCATTTTCAATACACCTTGAAGCATACGTAGCAAGTTTAATATTTTTATCTGCCTTAAAAGTATTGATTGCTTTTACTAAACCAATTGTGCCAATACTAATTAAATCTTCCAAAGGACAATTGGCGCTATTGTCATATCTTTTAGCAACATAAACAACCAATCTTAAATTATGTTCAATCAATAAATCTCTTGCTTTTTGATCCCCAGAAACTGCTTTTTCAATTATTTCCTTTTCTTGTTGACCTTTTAAAGGAGGCGGTAAAATATCATGTCTTCCTATATAATAAAGATACTGTTTTGTATTTAAAAACTGTCTAATCATTTGCCACATCAAATAATCCCTCCCATCAATTCTTTATTTAATAAACAATCATAATCTAATTCATCCAATACACCTATATAAACATTTCTTAAAGATTGCTTATTTACTAAAACTTGATCAACTAAAATAATATCTATTTTTCTTTTTTTTAAGCCATCAATAATCAATGTATCTAATTGTTGATAAGTATCAATTTTACTTTTTTTAATAAAAATAAGTGGATAACCTAGATAGTTTGCATGATTACCACTATCTAAAAACCCTGAAAGATGATAAATCTTATTATTAAAAATAAGTGTTACATCATATAGATCATCTTTTTGTTTTATTTTTCTTTTTGTATAAATTAAATAAATTGTTTCAATAATTAAAAAAACACATGTCATAACAACAATAACTATATCTTTATAATTTATGGGAGTAATCAAGATTCCGTTGTATATAAATGATTCTTTTATTAGGGTATTGATAAAGAATAGTATTGAAAAATAAACAATTAAAAAAACTGGAAAATATAAGAAAAATTGTTTTTTAAAAATAAATAAAAAAAGGACAATCCAGTATAAAAAACTTATATATGGTAAATAGTCTATATAAATGAGAACAATCGATATATTACTTAAAAAACTCAAGAAAAGGATTTTCATAAAAGACCAATGAATATTAAGCAATAATGAAATCATTTCATAAGTCATGATAAATAAGATACCATTCATACAATAAGTTAATTCTACATAGATATCCATCTTGCTTACCCCCTTTATCATCAGATATGATTACACTAAAAAAATGTCAAAAAAAGATGTGATTTTTAAAATCACACCTTATTCATCCTCTAATAAAACTTCTCCATTAGATTCAATTATTTCTTTATAACGATAATAAGAATCTTTTAATTTTCTTTCTAGCGTACCATGTCCATCATTAAAACGATCTACATAAACAAAACCATAACGTTTTTTCATTTCACCAGTACCAGCTGATACAACATCGATTGGACCCCAATATAAATACCCTCGACAATCAACACCATCTTCAATAGCATCATTAACATTCTTTAAATGTTCTTCAATATAATGAACTCTGAAATCATCATGAATTTCACCTTTTTCATCAATATTTTCATCTAAACCAACACCATTTTCTACAATTAATAATGGTAAATGATAACGATCATATAAAACATTTAAAGTATAACGTAATCCTACCGGATCAACAGCCCATCCCCAAGGTTGAGGTGCTTTATCTTTAAGATATGGATTATCACGGCATGTAAGTCCACCTGTATCTACTTTTAAGTTCACATCACGATCAAATGTTGTTGAACGATAATAACTAAATGATAAGAAATCAACTGTATTTTCTTTAATCAATTTTAATTCTTCATCACTAAATTCTACATTTACTTGATCTTCTTTCCATACTTTCTTTAAATAAGTTGGTACAATACCTAAGCAGAACGGATCTGCCATAAAGAAAATATTCATACGTTGAGCATCCAAAGTTCCAACAACATTTAAAGGATCACAGTTATATGGATAAGTAGCTACTGATGAAGCTGTCATCATACAGCCAATTTGGTAATCTTCACTAATTTCATGTCCTAATTGAACTGTTTTCGCATTTGCGACTAAGATATTATGATAAGCATCCCATTGATCTTGTTTTGTTGTTGAACCAATTGGATCACTAGGATCTTTAGGATCTTTGATTGTAAGAACCCCACCAGCAACAAGCGGCATTCTAAATAACGCATTGACTTCATTAAATGTAAGCCAGAATTTAACTTTTCCTTTATAACGTGTAAAAACAGTTTTTACATAACGTAACCAAAAATCAATTAATTGAGGATTAGACCATCCACCATATTCAGTAATTAAATGTAATGGGGTTTCATAATGTGATAAAGTAATGACAGGTTCCATTCCTAATTCATTCATGCATGCAAACATATCATCATAATAAGCAAGACCTGCTTCATTTGGTTCAAGTTCATCCCCATTAGGGAAAATTCTTCCCCAAGCAATAGAAGTTCTAAAACTATTGAATCCCATACCTTTCATTAATTTTAAATCTTCACGGTAACGATGATATCCATCTACGGCATCATGTGATAAATAAACTTTATCTGGATTTAATTTCATTTCATATTTTTTCTTATCTTCATTCCATTGAATACCAGGATCTTTAGACATAATACCTACAAGTACATCTGTAACGTTCGGTTGTTTCCCATCTTCCAACCAAGCACCTTCATATTGATTAGCAGCAATAGCGCCACCCCATAAAAAATCTTTTGGAAAACTCATTTTCTCTACCTCCGTTTATCTAGGAGGTATTATAACACTTACAAAACAAGAGATTTATTCGTTTCATAATATGAAAAAAAGAGCAATCTTTTTAATTACTCTTTAAACATATCTTTTAATCATTAAGATTGAAAATGCTTTTCAATACTCTTTTTTTCATTCTCTGATAATTTTAAAATGTTTGTTGCTCTTTGATATGAACAATTTAACTCATTCATCACATTTCTTACATGTTCTATATTCTTTTCTTTACGTTCTATTTTTTTTGCCTTGGTTGATTACTTGACTAATTCCTTGACTGATTCCTTCATTTTTTGCTTTTCTTTCAAGATAGTTTGCATAATCACACATTTCTTTGACCTCCCTTTCTATTTCCTTAAATCCATATCCTTTAATAATCTCTTTCTTCCCTTGATAGTCTATTCTATTATTTAAAAAGGCTACTAATGGCATGAGTACTTCATCATGTTTGGGATACTTTTTTGTAGTATCATGTTTTTGGTTCAAGTATATCATAATAAGTTCTTCCTCGTCATAATTTTCTTTGTTTTCTTCTTTTCAATTCCTCCTTTCTTTTTTTACTTTGTAAACATCTACATCTCCATCTTTTCTTTTTGTTGCTTGTGGCATGATCCACAATGAATAGACTTTCTTCATTCCATCATAGTTTTTATCATCCTATTCCCTTCCCCATTGTGTTGTTAATATCCTTAGTACATACGCTCTTCCTCTTGTTACAAGTGAATAATCTGGATGAATATTATTTTGTATTTCAACATTTAAATAGATTCGTTTATTGGTTCCATTTAATTGAGGAAGATCAACACAACATAACATATCAAACTTTACTGTTCCATAGTTTGGTATCATATTTTCATTATTGAGCCACCTAAAACGCTGTTCATCCTTGATGCTTTTCATAATTTCTTTAACACTTAAATGTCTTGCCTCTTTTACAAATTCATGAATCATTCTTGCTAGCATCTCCTGATTTCCTACGATTGCTTTGTAATGTTGACCTAACATGATTTTATGATTGGTTATTGTATTTTGTATTACCGTTTCCATAAGTAGTCCTCCTACTTATTTATTCGCTCTTTTTTTGCTTTTTTCTTCTTTTTTGTAAAAAAATTGGAAATTTCTTTCCAATTATCTACCAAGCGCTAAGTTAGCAAGTTCATCTGCTCGATCATTATATCGATTGATTTTCGTTTTATTTGCGACATGTGATTTTACTTTCACAAAAGTAATTTCAATTTGTTTTTCATATTCTTTCATTTGTTTTACATAAAGATTTTCAAGTCTTTCATCTTCATTAACCCACGCTCCTGTTGCATAGAAAGCAACACATTCATAATCATGAATTACATACATTTTCTTGTATCCTTGTTGAACGCAATAAGAAACTGCATCTAACGCTGCTTTTAATTCTCCCATAACCTGGTTATATTCTACAAATTCATCATCAAATTTTTGACAGTTTGTATAAATTTCTTGATTATTTTCAACAATTATTACACCAAAGCTATAAGCATAACATGTATCTCCATTTGTTAAACAACTTCCATCTACATAAGCATATGGTACATCTTTTTCATTTAAATTAAGTTGTGATTCATCAATTGTTTGTTTAAAAGATGCAATATAGCTCTCTACATCTTTTAACTCTTCTTGCGAAAACCCCTTATAAACATATTTTCCTTCGCTTACAAGTTTTTGACATTCGCTCCATTGTTTAAATTTATAAACCTCTTTTGTTAGTTTATCAATTGCGACATACAGAACCTTTTTGGCCATTTTTCCATCTCCATCCCTCTTTATAGTTATAATAAATAAAAAGAAGAATACAAACAATTCTTCTAATATTTATAAAAACCTTCACCTGAAGCCATTCCAAGTTTTCCTTCATCAATATATTTCTTTAACATCTTAGCCATACCTTTAAAATTATAAGGAGCTAAAAATGATGGAACCTTCAAATACATAGAAACAATATTATATGCAGTTGTAAGTCCTACTGTATCTAATATTTGGAAAGGTCCTTTAGGAGCGCCTGTACCAAGTGTCCAAGCTTTATCAATACTTTCAGGATCACTTATACCATTAACATAGAGATCCATTCCTGAAAACAATAAAGGAACAAGCATTGAATTTAATAAATAACCTGATTTTTCTTTTCTTACAGGTAATGGAATCATTCTTATTTCTTTAGCAAAATCCATAATCAAATCAAAATATTTTTGATTCGTTTGTTTTTGTGCCATGACTTCTGTCATATTATTTTTCCAAATACTATTTGCAAAATGTAATGATAAATATTTTTCTGGACGTTTTGTATATTTAGCGAACTTCGATGGTAATAATGTAGATGAATTCGTAACGATAACTGTCTTTTCAGGTAATAAATCTGCCATTTTTTATAAATATCTATTTTTTGTTCTACATTTTCAGCCATTGATTCAATAATTAAATCGGCATCACTGACTGCTTTTTGTAAATCTAATTCTAATTTAATATTTTCATAGGCCTTATTAGCTTTTTCTAAACATTTTTCTTTATCAAAATCTTCATAATCACTAATACCCATGGCCCAATTTTGAGGTGTCTTTCCTTTATCGCTATCCATTAAAGTAATCGTATCATGATAAACCTCTTTTAAATGATCTAATTTAGGCTGACATCTTCCTATACTTCCTTCACTTCTAAGCCAAATCGTTACATCAAAACCACAATAAGCTGCTTGATAAGCAATTTGACTTCCTAAAACGCCTCCACCAATAACAACAACATTTTTAATTTCCATAGATTCATCCTCCTACCTTTATTTTACCATTTTGTTAAAATGTTCACAAAAAATATTTTCGCTTTTAGTTTGAACTACATATAAAAAAGAACCCTATTTCTAGGATTCCTTTATACTATTCAGCTTTTGTTGAATTTACTTCTTCAAACATTTGAGGAATTGCATGTTTATCTTCTTTGTTTTTATATTTGAAGTAAACAACTGTTAATAATGAACATACAATTAAGATTCCTGCAAACACTGCAATTTCAACTGAAATTGAAGGAGCTGTCATACTAATTGTTTTTCTAAATCCATCTACACTATAAGTATATGGTACAAATTTATGAATAGCTTTGTAGATAGCTGGACCTGTATCTAATGGATAAGTACCAGCAGAACCACCTAAGTTAACAATCATGAATACAAGCAACAAGAAGTCACCAATAAATCCAGTTGTTAAACTTAATAACATGACAAGTGACATAAATGCCGCCGATACGAGAATTGCAAGTAAGTATGTTAAACCTAAATTAACAGGTTCAAATCCATTAATTAATCTTAAAGCAGTAACCATTACGATAGCTGCTAATGTAGAAACTGTATACATAACAGTTGCTTTACTTGCCCAATATTTCCATGCATTTTCAGCTTTTTTAATACCATGTCTAATTGGATACATTAAAGCAAATGCTAAGCATGTTACATATAAACCAACTGACATCATATAAGGAGCCATTGCATGACCGTTATTTTCAACTTTAGAAATTTCTTTATGACTTGTTTCAACAGGAGTAGCTACCATATCAGTAGTTTTATCTGTTGAATCAATCTTACTTTCTTCTGCACCAGATTTTAATGCATCATTTAAAGTAGTTACACCATCAGCTGCACTCTTAATTCCATCACCTAAAGTATCAGAACCAGCAGCCAACTTACTAGCACCATCACTAATTTGACCAGCACCATCAGATAATTGATTAGCACCATTCATTAATGTAGCATTATTGCTTACTAATGTTGAAGTACCTGTAGCCAATTGATCAACACCACTTGTTAAAGCTGTAATTCCTTTAGTTAATTCAGGAACATTACTGTTTAATTTTGAAGTACCATCAGCTAAAGCAGTAGCACCACTTGTTAAAGCTGTATTGTTATCAGCGATTTGTGTTAAACCTTTTTGTAAACTATCCACACCAGCTGTATAAGCTTGAACACCTGTTAACAATCCTTTTTTAGAATCAGTTAATCCAGCATTAACTTGGCTTAATCCGCTATCAACTAATTTACTTGCTTGAATTAATCCAACATTTTCTTGATCATTAACTGGATCAGCTGAAACTTTTGTTAAAGCTTGTTGGATTGCATAAATACCTTTAGCAGAAGCTAAAGATGTATGAGATAATTCATCTACTTTATTAGCTAAAGTATTAGTTGTATTTAATAATCCAGGTTCTTGTTCAGTACCTTTTCCTAACAAACCTGCATTAATTCCATTTGAATATTGAAGAGAACCAGCTAAAACTTTATATTGTTCTAGAGTAATTTTTCCATTACTGCACAATTGATCAATAATTCCTTTTGATGCTGCATTAGTTTGATTAGAAGCAGTTGCAGATTCTTTTAATGTCTTTGTACTTGCTTGAATTACAGGTAATTGTTGATCTTTGAATGCTTTTGCTTCACTAGTAAGTGCAGCTAACTCTTCTTGAGTAGGTACACCAGCCGCAGCAATTTCTTCTGATAATTTTTGTAATCCATTTGTTATAGAACTATTAACTCCTTGTACTTGTTGTACACCTGCAGTTAATGTTTTAACTCCGTTAACTAAATCTTGACTTTTAGCATTTAATTGATTTGCACCAGCTAATGCTTTACTTACACCTGCTGTATAATCACTAACACCTTTATTTAATGCTTGAGCGCCAGTATTTAAATCACTTACACCACTAGCTAATGTAGGAGTAGCACTACCTAAAGTACCAACACCTGTTTTTAATTGGTAAATACCATTATTTACTGTAACAACACCATTTGTGTAATCTTTTAAACCTTTAGTTAAAGTATTTGTACCATCTTTAAATGTTAAAGAACTACTTGCTAATACTTTTAAGTTATCACTAATAGTTTTGTTACCATCTTCTAATTGAGTCATACCATCGGATAATTGTTGAGTACCATCGCTGGCTTCAGCAAATCCATCTGACATTGTTCCAATTGAAGTAAAGATTGTTTCAGCATATGTTTTTGTTACTGAAGCTGAAACTTCAGCTTTAATTTTTGCGATTGCTGAATCATCCATTTTTGATGCAACATAGTTTGTACCTGGGTTTGTTGTATAATTTAAAACCATCTTTTTAGGATTTTTATCCAACAAAGTTGTTGCATTTTTGGAGAAATTGCTTGGAATCGTAATGACCATATAATAGTCACCATTTTTTAGTCCCTTATTTGCTTCTTTTGAATTTACAAAATGGAAATCTAATGAATCGTTGTCTTTTAATTTTTTGACTAATTGATCACCAACGTCTAATTTCTTATCGTTGTATTCAACTGCCTTATCTTTATTCACGACAGCGACAGGAAGATCTCCACTGTTTCCATATGGATCCCACATAGATCCAAGGAAGACAACTGTGTAAATACTAGGAATAAGAATAAGAGCAACTAAAACGATTTGAATCCAATGATTTTTTAAAATGTTTTTCCACTCTTGCTTAATCATAAATATCCTTCTTTCTATCTTCTATAGACATTTTACATCCATAGATATATAGTGTCTATAGAATATTATAATTTTTTCAATATAAATGTCAATATTCTTACATACAAAATATAAAAAATTAGTTATAATAAAAAAAGGGAAGGGATTACAATGAGAATAAGAAAAAGTTTTGAACAAGCAATTTGTATTTTATTGCTTATTGGTACAAGTGAAGGACCACTTAAAAGTCATGAATTAAGTAAAATGTTAGATGTTTCTGATTCATATTTAAAAAAAGTAACTAGACAACTTGTAGTAGCTGGTCTTATTACCTCTAAAGCAAGTAAGTTAGGTGGTTTTATTTTAAACAAAAAAATGAATGATATTTCTTTTTTAGATATTTTTGAAGCAATTGAAGGAAAAGAAAAATTTATTGAAACTACACATTTAGTTGATAAAGTCTTTGATCCAGCATTAAATGTTCAACATACAGAAGATATCATTATCAATCATTTAGATGCTGCTGAAAATCAATATAAACAAAAACTCAAAGAAATCAATCTTGGTGAAATTACAAATTATGTTCATCAAAATTCAATCTAAAAACAGGCTTGGGAATTCCCTAATAAGCCTGTTTTTAATTTAATCTATTTATTAAATAACAATTCTAATAAATGAACACCATTTCCTTTTCCTAAAAGAATTCCTTTTAAACAGCGATTACAAACACAAATAATTTTCTTATTATCAAATTGTTGAACATATTCTTGCATGTATTTTTCTTGTACATCTTTAGGATAATGTGATAAATGTGTATCATCTAACGCTTTTGATTCATAATGGAGTGTTCCACAAAAAATAGAATTGTCTTTATTATTTTTCATTTCAATAACTTCGATATTCATTTTCTTTAAAAGACTTCTAACAGCTTGATGTACTTCAGGATGATTTCTATCACGAAAACAATCCTGTAAATACATTTTTTGTCCATGATAATCAGGAAAATCAAAATTATCTAATTGATCAAAATATTCCCAAACAGACATAGTCTTTACTTGATTCTCTATTTGCTTTCTACAAGCTTGACATACATATAAACCAATATCGCCTTTTTCAAATTCTCTTTTATCAATTTTACAACATCTTGCAATCGGCATTTGTTTTTCAAAATAATCTCTTACTTTTTTTGCTGTTTGAAGATGCATTGTAGCAAAATTACAACTTGGATAATAAATATACATTTTTCTTTCCTCCTATATCATTTGAATAACAACCTCACTGATTCCTGCAAGAACCATAACTAAGATTGGATTCATTTTATATTTTCTAAGTAATATTAAACAAATAACAAAAACAATCATTGCATGATATCTTAAATAAGATATCCCAATAATAGATTCTTTAAAAAATGAAGAAATTAAAATACTTATACCACTAATTGCAATCATTGAAACAACTGCTGGTCTTAAATAAGCTAAAATTGTTTTCATTACTTCCATATTTTTATATTTTACATATAAATAAGCCAGTAATGAAACAATCACACATGAAGGTAAAATACATCCAAGTGTTGCAATCAATGCCCCTGGTAAATGAGCAACATATTGTCCTACGAAAGTAGAAGAATTAACTGCAATTGGGCCAGGTGTCATTTGAGAAATTGTAATAAGATCTGTGAATGTATTTTGACTGATCCAATGATATGTAGAAATTACTTGTTGACTAATAAGTGGTAAAGCTGCATATCCTCCACCAAAGCTTAATAAACCTATTTGAAAAAAGGCCCAAAATAATTGTAAATAGATCATGCTTTTTCCCTCCTCATCACTAAATCAATAATAGCAAGTAAAATACATCCTAAAATAATGTACATAATATTAAAGAAATAATTCAAAACAAATGAGACAATCATAATCAAGATATTTCTACTTTGATGTTCATCCATGACACTTAAAGTCATATCATAAACAACACTTATAATAATTGCTCCAATTCCTGCACGCATTCCAAATAACATCGCACTTATGATTTTATTCGTAATAAATATTTTATAAAAATAAGCTATCACACTAATAATCACAATAGGAGGAATAATTGTCCCTATCACACAAACAATAATCCCTAAAATTCCTGCCATTTTATATCCTAAAACAATCGCTCCATTAACAGCTATTGCTCCTGGAGCACTTTGTGCAATCGCTACTAAATCCAACATTTCATTTTCATCAATATAATGAAGTTGATCCACAAATCTTTCTTTTAATAAAGAAACAATCACATAACCTCCACCAAAAGTAAATGCAGATAAATAAAGTGTAGAGGTAAACAATTCCATTAATAATTTTCTTTTTTCCTTCATTTCTATCACCTATTTCATCTTAATACACATTGATTCATCTGTAAAATATTATATAATTATATTATACATAGGTATTTACCTATATAAGGAGGCATTATGACATTTAGACATCTAGAAATCTTTATGAGTGTTTATCAAAATCAAAGTATTACTAAAGCATCCAAAGAATTACACATTAGCCAACCTTCTGTTTCATTAGCTATTAAAGAATTAGAAGAAAAATATCAAACACCCTTATTTGATCGTATGAACCGTCAAATTTATCCTACAAAAAAAGCTCATCTTTTATATAATCATTCATTACAGATTCTTTCATCTCTTGAAAATATGGAAAATGAAATGTATGAAGATCATGTAGAAAATATTTCTTTTGGTTGTAGTGTCACTATGGCACAAGTTTTTTTACCTCAATTATTAAAAAAATTAAAAATGATTTATCCAACTATTCATTTTCATATTATCGTTAATAATCTTGAATATATAGAAAATTTACTTTTAAAAAATGAACTTGATTTTGCTTTAATTGAAACAACACCGCTTCATCAATTAAAAAAAATTGCTTTCTATCAAGATGAACTTGTTATCGTTATTCATCAAAAGCATCCTTTATTAAAAGTAAAAGATTTAAAAGAATTAGAACATTTTGATTATTATTCACGTGAAAAAGGAAGTTCTATTTATGAACTTGTTCATAGTTATTTTATAAGTCATGATTTAGATATTGTGCCAACTATTGAATGTACAAATCCTCATGCTTTAATTGAACTTGTTAAACAAAATGATGGTTTTACGATTCTTCCTTATTCTTTAGTTAAAGAATCAAAAGAAATAACTTATTTAAAAAATAATGATTTTCAAATACAAAGAACGTATCATATTGTTATGCACAAAGACAAAAAACTCCTTCCTCTCTATCAAGAAATATTTGAGCTTATTAAAAAAAAGGAATAATGACCAAAAATCATTATTCCTTTTATTATTTAGCTTTAATTGCCCAACGCATTTTTGTTGATTTAGCTCTTGAATTTCGATGACATTCTTCTTTAGTAGGTCGTATTACATTTCGACATACATCTTCATAAACATCACTATTTTTCATTTCCTTAAAAGCCTTTTTAACAATACGATCTTCACCTGAATGGAAAGTTAAAATAGCTACTCTTCCTCCTGGTTTTAAAATATGAGGTAGTTTTTCAACAAATTCATATAAAACTTCAAATTCTTGATTGACTTCTATTCTTAAAGCTTGAAAAACTCGAGCTGCTGTTTTATTAACAATATCTTTTCTATTTTTATCTTCAATAAAATTTAATGTCTTATCAATAATTTTATAAAGTTGACCTGTTGTTTCTACTTCCATTCCTGAACGAATAAATGAATAAATATTTCTAGCTAGAATATCTGCATAAGGTTCATCTGAATTTTCTACTAAAATATTTTCAAGTTCTTCTTTAGAGAGTTCTTTTAAGATTTCAGAAGCTGGTCTTCCAGCTTTGGGATTTAATCTTAAATCTAATGGTCCTTCTTTTTTATAAGAAAATCCTCTTTCAGGATTATCTATTTGCATGGATGAAACACCTAAATCAGCCAATACAAAATCAAACTTTCCATATTTTTCACTTACTTCATCGATATTTCTAAAATTTGTTAAGACCGATGTAAAAATATTTTCATCAAATCCTTTATTTCTCAATCTTTGTGTTGTTTTTTCAATTTCAATTGAATCAATATCTAATCCATAAACGTGACCTTGACCTTCTAATTTTTCTAACATTTTAGAAGTATGACCACCATAACCTAATGTACAATCTAAACCAACTTGTCCGGGTTGAATATCTAAAAAATCTAGAATCTCATCAACCATAATAGAAATATGCATTCCTGCTGGTGTACTTCCTTTAGAAATAACTTTTTCAATCGTTTCTGGATATTTTTCTGGATTTAATTCTTTATATTTATCTTCAAAATTTCTAGGGTGTGTCCCTTTATATCTTTTTCTTCTTTTATGTATTTGTTCACTCATAATTATTCCTCATTCTTTTTACTATTATAATCTGACTACTCCCACGGGTAAGCCCGTGGGGTTCTTGCTACCAAGTTTAGCTTGTAATCGTACATCATTTTCAGACTTTGGAATACAAGTATAAATCTATTTGAGTAAGAACTTTTATTACCAAGCAGTCCAATGACCACATTAACGGTAAATTTCTATCTTACGATATGGAAGTATAGTCAATCTCCCTAATGTTTATTTTTTATGCTATTTTTATTTTGATTCCACTATTTAACACTTTGATTTTATTAGTCTTAATTCTTTTAATTAAATCTTTTTCTTTGCTGTAACACTTTTCAAATTTTGAAACACATTTGTCTCTATCTATTTTCTTACTCTTGTAATCATAGCAGTACAACAGAAACGATGAATACCAATCCCGTTGTACTAGAGTTCCGTCTGTTAAACGATATATCCTATCAGATAGTTTCTTTTTAATGTAATCATCTGCTGTATGGTCATACTGTGATGCTCTATAGTTATTAGGTACTTCTATATATGTACCACATGTAACCTTGAATTTTTTCTCTATTGTAGTCTGAAAACCAGAAGGGCATCTATTCTTTATAGATTTACCAAAACGCTTTTTCTTGTTAAACTTACCCTTACTATTAACAGTAGTTTCTTTGGCTTTTTTCATAAGTTTACTTGCATTTTTGGGTTCTGTAACAAATATATCTCCAAGGCTTCGTAAATGGTTGGCATCTTCATTTATAGCAAGTTGTCTATTTACAGCATTGATACGGCATAATTCTTGATGTTTAGCTTTTAGCTTTTTATAATGGTTAGAATATTTCCAAGTCTTGCGACTTTTCTTAACAGTTCCATCTTCATTATAATTTTGAGGATTAGCTGTTCGTCTGCTTCTATCCATAGCTCGATAATATAACCGTTCCAGTTTTTCTGATTTTTGAATGCTATTACCACGTTCTGCAAGATTTTTAAGTCCAACCTCTGTATCAGATGTATATGCCACTGTCTGTGTGCCTATATCAGCTCCAATAATGCCCTTGCCAAACTTATGTCTCAATTTACCTGATCTATCATATTTAGGTTTTGCTTTTCCCTCAATTGTAAGATGTAAATATACTCTATATTTACCACGGATAAGTTTTGGTACGAGAGTGGCGTAACAAGGTCTGTATGTATCAATACAGTATGCTTCATCTAAAAGTGTTCGTATTGCTTTATTATCTATAATTTCTAGATCATTAAGATATTCTAAAACAGCATCAACTTCATCTGTCTGAAACCTGTCATTAACCTTTATTCCAAATAGAGTCCTGCCAAGTTTAAATTGTAACTTATTATCATTAACGAATATAGGAATACCACGATTTATCTGTTTCGATCTAATACAAGGTAAATCTCCATGCTTTGAAAAATGAAGTGTTTTCCCATTACCATAAAGACATTTTTCCATACCACACCAAATATCTTCGGCTTTAGTAAGCGCAAATATAGCATCAATACCGTATTTTTTACCTATAGGTATCATTGATGTTCTACAATAATTCCATGTGACATTATAAGATTTTTGCATCTCGTTAAGCTGAACAGCCAAGTCTTTACGTTTGGATTTTTCTTTAGTATTTCCATACAAAGAAAGCAATTTACGATATCTCTTTGTACGCATAAGTTGTTTATAGTTTTTTCTCATAAGTCCAATGAGTTCATTACCTGCCTTGCGAATTTTATCAGAAAGAGCTACAACTTTAAGCGCATCAGAATAAGGCATATCAGTTTCAACAACTAAAATATGCCTGTCAGAAAGTTTATGATATTTTTTCAGAATCTTCTTATATTCATCATCGATCATGTTTTTTCTGCTCCTCAATGTATTTGATTACCGTAGCTTCGCTTATATGTCCTACTGTTGATACAAAATACCCTCTTGACCATAAAACTCCACATTTTGCGTAAAACTGTTTTAATTGCGGAAATGCTTTAAATAGCTCAACTGCGCTGATACTTTTGAGAGTTCTTACGACATCGCAAGGAGCGACAGTTTGTGGAACATCTATAAATATATGTATGTGATCAGGCATTACTTCAAGTGCTTTTATACGATAATTATAATCTTTACAAATTTTCTGCAATATATGTTTTAAAGTATCTTCAGCATTACCTTTTAAAACTGAAAACCTGAATTTAGGACACCATATAATATGATACTGTATTAAGTATTTACAATGCGAAGCACTATGATATTGTTCATCACTCATTATTTTGCTTTCCTAATTGATATTTCTCTTGAATACCTCTACGCATAAGGTCAAGGAATGTAATAGTCTCACCTTCTTCAACAGAATAGATACGCGCAAGGTTTTCAAGCTCTATTTTCCATTCCATAGGAATAGATATATTTATTTGTACATTATTTGATTTTGGTCTTCCCATTAATTAAAAAGTCCTTTCTATTTTTATACATATATTATATATCTACTCTATGTAAGATTCAAATAAAAACATGTGGCTTTCATCACATAGGCAAGCCTATGGGTTTTTCGCCACTAATTTATAACGAATAATCGTTTAATAAACAATAACATAGAAGGCATAACATATGTATTTGTATGACTTTGAACACTACCAATAATTACTGGGAAAAAAGCTGCCATATTGCTTGTGTACTTAATATTGAATAATTAAGAGAAAATGTACGATGTCCAAATAATTCTCTCATCAAAGATGGAATAGACGTTGCATTGCATCCATATGAAATCAATAATAATGCTGCTCCAATAATATAAATAATTATATTTTTTGAAGATAATCCTATAAAAATAAAAATTGTTGACATAAGGGTTTCTACAGATGCAAGAATCAAACTTTTAATAACACCTAATTTATCAAAGAAAAATCCAAAAATAAATCTTGCAAAACCATTACAAAATGATACTAAAGAAACAACTGTTGCTGCTAAAGCAGTACTCACACCAATTGTTTCTGTCATCATTGGAGCATTATGATTTAATATACATAAACCAACTCCTGGAAGAATCACAATGATAAGATAATAAATCCAAAACATGGGCATTTTGACCATATCTGCTGTAATGACATTATAATCTTGTTTTCCTTAATGACGATTTCTTTGAGGTAATAAATCTATTTCTTTCAAATTTAGATCGCCTACATAAAATCCAAGTAAAAATAAACCACATCCACAAACCATAGCGACCATTCTAAAAGCAATTACGATTCCATGATTTTCAATAATTGAACTAATCATTGGTCCAAAAACAGCAGTCGATAATGCATAGCCCATTAATAATAAACCGGTTGCTGTTGCTGTTTTTTCTGGCATCCATAAAGGACAAGCCGAAATAACACAATTATATCCCATTCCTACAGCTGTTCCTACAATGATTCCATAAGATGCATACAACATATAAATATTTGTAGAAATACTTGTTAAATAAAAACCAATTCCAATTAATATTCCTGATATTTTGATAATATGAGAAAATGATATTTTCTTACTTAAAATTCCTGTAAGAATACTACCTACAGAAAAAAATAAAGTATTGATCGTAAACGCGAATGAGGTTTGACTTCTTGAACATCCATTTAATGTTTCAATCGGTACCACAAATAAACTCTAGGCAAGAGTCACTCCTAAACATAAACAGCATAAAAAACCTGCTATTAATTTTAATATTCTTTTTCTTTTGATATTCATTTTATTTTTTCCTTTCAAGATGTATATACATCTTAAACAATAAAAAAAGAAATGTGAGCACTCTCAAAAATTGAAAAAAAGATAAAGTCAAATGACTTTATCATTAAATATTTGTGGCTTGTTTATTTTGATACTTTTCATAAGAAATAAGAAAAGGTGTATAAATAACAATAGAAACCACAATTAAGATAGCTTGTGTAATTGCACCAAAAATACTTGCTCCTGTTGCTAGAAAACCAAAGATAATTGGTGGTGTTGTCCAAGGAACTGTTAAACAAGCTACTGGACAGAATCCTATAATAGTCAGTATATATCCAATTACAATATTAATAAGTGGTGTTATTACAAAAGGAATACCTAAAATTGGATTTAATACAAGTGGAATACCAAAAATAACTGTTTCATTAATATTGAATAATCCTGGTACTAGTGATAAAGAAGCAATTGCTTTATTATCATCACGTTTTGAGAAAATCAATATCGCAATAACAAGTCCTCGTGTTGCTGGTATTAAAACTTCAAATGCACGTGCAACACCAGGTGGTACTTGATCTGGCATTTTAATTTTTAAAGCATCTTGTTTTTCAAAGAAACAAAATAATTCAACAGATAAGATTCCAATAATCATTCCCGTAAATAAACCGGTTGCCCCTAGTTCATTACTCGCGATTCCCGTAAAAGCTTCTTTAGCGCCTTTAACTACATGAGAGGTATTTGTCACTGATAACCATGCTGCAAGTCCTACAAGTCCTGGAATATACCCTGCTTTTTCAGCTGTCATATTCCAAACACCTATTTCTTGAGCAATCCCTAAAGTGATTCCTACAGTAATACAACTAATTGTACAAAAGTTAATGGCTTGAAATGCTGGATTTAAAAAATCTAAAATCATAATTGGTTTAAAAAACATTCCACGTCCTGTGTCTGCATTTACAAGAACATTACACCATAAGACACCTACAGCCCCCGCAATTGTAAGTGGCATAAAGTTTTGAAATGCATTTTTAATTGCAGATAAATATTTATTTTGTCCACACCATGCCCCCACACGGCCTAGAACATCTGCCATCTTGTCCATAAATTTCCCTCCTTCATCCTTACTTCGACTTTTGTCCCCTAACAAAAGCCTTGATAAAAATACATCACTATGATAAATATTTGTCAATATAATAAAAAACAAGGTTTCCCTTGTTAATCTTTAAAATAATAACCAACGCCTACTTCTGTGACAATAAAATGAGGATGATTCGTATCTTTTTCTATTTTTCGACGAAGAGTAGCCATAAATACTCTTAATGCATTTTGATTAGAATGATCTTGATAACCCCAAATTTCTTTTTGAATATAATTATGTGTTAATACTTTACCACGATGTTCAATTAAAAGCTTTAAAAGATTAAATTCAATCGGTGTTAAATGAATTTCTTCTTGATCTATTAATACCTTTCTAGAAATAAAATCAACCTCTAAATAATCCTTTTGATATTTCTTCATCTTCTTTTTTAGATAATCTTTTAGCAACTCTAATTCTAGCTAAAAGCTCTCCCATATAAAATGGTTTTACAACATAATCATTTGCTCCTAAATCAAGTGCTTTGATTTTTTCTTGTTCTTCTAATCGTGCAGAAACAACAATAATAGGTTTTGAAGAAATTTTCCTAATTTCTTGAATTACTTCAAGACCATCAATATCTGGTAGACCTAAATCTAAAATAACGATATCAGGGTGATGACTATAAAAAAGACTTAATGCTTCATGACCCTTTGTTGTCATTAATATACGATATCCTTCTTGTTCAAAAGACATTTGCAAAAAATGAGAAATATATGGATCATCTTCTACAATCATAATTAAATCATTCATTATACATTCAACTCCTTATCACTAGGAATAGTAAAAATAAAACATGCTCCATCTTTTTCATTCTTAGCCCAAATTTTTCCACCATGAGCTTGAACAATTGCTTTACAAATAGCTAACCCTAAACCAATTCCTTTTTGACTATCATTAGAAACATTGGTATCTGTTACAAATTCTTCAAAAATATGATCTAAAATATTTTTAGAAATTTCAGATCCTGTATCTTTAATCATAAACTGTACTTCATCTTCTAATTTCTTTACATGAATCGTAATTTGATCTTTTTCTTTTGTATACTTGATTGCATTATTTAAAATATTAATAAATACTTGAACCATTAATTTACCATCTACATTAATAAATAATAAATCTTGAGGTACATCTACAACCACATTTCTTTTTTCTAATTCAGGTAAATGTTGCATTGCTTCATAAATCAAATCATCTACAACTTCTAAGTTTTTATGTAAAACTAAATTTCCACTTTCTATTTTAGACATGTTTAAAATATTTTCAACGATTTGAGTAAGCCAATGTGCTTGATCATGTATGTCTTTTGCAAGTGAATAAACATCCTCATTTGTAAGATGATCTTGATTCATCATGAGTTGACTTGCTCCAACGATTCCTGTAAGTGGTGTTCTTAAATCATGTGAGATACTTCTTAACATACTGTTAAGCATATGTTCTCTTTCCATCGCTACCTTTATTTTTTCTTGTTCTAAATAAGTAAGTTCTCTTTCTAAAGCATTTCCTAATTTGTTAGCAGCTGCTTTAATGATAATCATTTGATCTTCATTGAGTCCTTGATGACTTAATATTTCAATACTTCCTAAAACTCGATTCATTCCTATAATAGGAATTACATTTTTACTTTCTTCTTTTATTTCCAAGGAAATATTTGTTTTTATTTGAATACTTTCTTCAATATATTGATTTCCTTTTAATAAAATATATTCGATCCCTGAAACATTCAATAATCTTTCTGATAAGCTATATAATTGTTTAGAAATACTTTCATTCTTTTTAGAAATAATAATTTGTTTTTGAAAACGATCCGTTAAACTACAGGCAATAACAGAAGTCATCAAAAAGAAAAGAATAAGCATAAAATCATTAGGATCACTAATATGAAAATCATAGTTAGGATCAATATATAAAAAGTTAAAACATAATACACTAATAATAGATGCTAATAAACCATAAAAATATCCTTTAGTAAATGTAGCAATTAATAAAACTCCTACAATAAATACCATTAAAATATTTTCTTTCCTAATTCCCATTGAATTTAAAGTAAATGAACAAAATAATTCAATCGAAATAATAATACCAAAATAAACTAAATACCTTAATTTTTCTTTCATAAAATCACCAAGATCATCATGACATACATTTTAGAATCATATCAACATCTTTTTTCTTTCCTATAACTAAAAGATGATCTTCTATATTAAAAACATAATCTACCGAAGGTAAAAAATCTGTTTTATTATCTTTTTTGATTCCTATGATATAAATATGAAAAGCTGCTCGAATATTAATTTGTTTAATTGTTTTTCCTAACCATTGACGTAATGCAGGAATTTCATAAATAGAATATTCATTATCCAATTCAACATAATCATACAAATTATCATTACTTACACGCACTGCTAATTTTTCAGCACTGTCACGATTAGGATAAATAACCTCATCCGCCCCATTTTTTAATAAAAATTTAGCGTGTATATCTCTTGTTGCTTGTGAAATAACATACTTGGCTCCTAATTCTTTGAGCAAACTTGTAATTTCCAAACTACTTTGGAAATTTGTTCCAATACAAACAAAACAAATATCAAAATTAGCGACACCAAAACTTTGCAAAACATCTTCATTTGTACAGTCCCCTATTTTAATATTCGAAATCAATTTTGTTAGATCTTCTAAACGAGATTCATCTTTATCTACGATCATCACTTCATTTCCAAGTGAAATCATATTACTTGCTAGATGGTGACCAAAACGTCCCATTCCTATAATTAATACTGTTTTCATAACTCCTCCTACCCAATAGCTATTTTTTCTACTGGATTTTTACAATTTGAAATTTTCTTTTTTCTTGAAAGACTTAAAGCTAAAGTTAAACTTCCTACTCGACCACAATACATTAATAAAACAATCACAATTTTAGAAAGCATTGTCAGTTGTCTTGTAATCCCTGTTGAAATTCCTACTGTTCCAAGCGCTGAAAAGATTTCAAAAAAAACATCTTGCATAGGTGTAGAGATCGCATGTCAAAAAGTGCAATTGCACTTATAAAAATAAATATAAAATTTATCTTAATTAACCATCTGACACATGTGCATAGTATGGTTCGGATAAATTGAGTGCAG
>ERZ857785.1376-NODE-1376-length-26806-cov-7.387088_pt1 | contig 26806 bp, 20 predicted proteins | sample MGYA00519763_ERZ857785 | MGnify/ENA primary metagenome ERZ857785 (study PRJEB31778, sample SAMEA3449365) | human gut metagenome | biome: human gut; feature: human-associated habitat; material: faeces | place: United Kingdom | collected 2010/2012 ...
TCTCGCGCAGGGCGTTTTTGCTCTTATCGGGCAGGCAGTGGCGCACGACCGCTTCGGCCACGCCGCCGCTCGTGCCGTAAATGATCGCGGCGCCGGAGCCGAGGCCAAAGGGCATATCAGGGGACTCCAGCTCCAGCTCGGAGAGCTGAATGCCGGTCTCCTGCATCATGTCGATCACCTCGCGCGTGGTGAGCACAAGGTCAACATCAGGCCGTCCGTCGTGGACGAACTCAGGGCGCGCTGCTTCCATCTTTTTTGCCGTGCAGGGCATAATGGCAATATGGTAGGTCGTGCGGCCGTCGGCTGCGTCCTTCGCAGCGTACTTGTCGCGGAAGATCGCACCCACCATCTCCATGGGCGACTTGCAGGTAGAAATGTTCTTCAAATACTTGGGGTTCTCGTTTTCGAGATATTTCACCCACGCCGGGCAGCAGGAGGTGAACATCGGGAACGGGCCGCCGTTTTTCAGGCGCTCGAGGAATTCCTCGGATTCGGCGATCGTCGTAAAGTCCGCGCCGAACGTCGTATCGTACACCTCGTCCACGCCCATGAGCTTGAGCGCCGTGACGAGCTTATCGAGCACATTTTCGCCGGCAGAGAAGCCGAATGCCTCGCCCACCGCCACGCGCACTGCGGGCGCGATCTGGATGACGACGCGCTTGCTGGGGTCGTGGATGGCACGCCACGCCTCGCCGATCTGGTTTTTCACCGTGATGGCGCCGGTGGTGCACACCGCCGCGCACTGGCCGCAGCTCACGCACTTCGTCTCGGCGAGCTTACGGTCGAACGCGGGCATGACCTGTAAATTGCTGCCGCGGTAGGCAAAGTTCAAAATGCCCATGCCCTGCATCTCCTCGCACACGCGCACGCAGTCGCCGCAGAGGATGCACTTGTTCGGGTCGCGCAGCACCGCAGGCGACGAGCTATCGATCTCGTAGTGCTCGCGCGTATCGGGGAAGCGAATTTTGCGCACGCCGAACTGCTGGGCAAGCTCCTGCAAGCGGCAGTGGCCGCTCTTTTCGCAGGTGGTGCAGTTGCAGTTGTGCGAGGCGAGCAGCAGCTCCAGAATAACGCGCCGGTGCTTGAGCAGTCTCGCGCTGTTCGTGCTGATGCGCATGCCGTCGCGCGGCTCCATCGAGCAGCTCGCGTCGATCTTGCCGGTCTTTTCATCCTCCACCACGCACATGCGGCACGCGCCGTAAACGGAGAGGTCGGAGTAATAGCAGAACGTCGGCATTTCAATACCGGCCTTACGGATGACGGAGAGCACGTTCTTTTCCCCATCGAAGTTGACGCGCTGACCGTCAACGATCATCATACCTTTTGCCATGTCTCAGCCCTCCTCTTCAATGGCGTCGATCGCGCCGAACGGACACGCGCCCCAGCACGCGCCGCAGTGGATACACTTATCATTGTCGATGGTGTGCGGCATGCGGATCTCGCCGGAGATGGCCTCCATTGGGCAGTTGCGCTTGCACTTGCCGCAGCCCTTGCACAGCTCAGGCTTGATGACAAGGCGGCGCTTGCGGCCGTTGCAGATCGGGCAGTGGTGGTCGACCACATGACGCAGATAATCCTGGCGGAAGTGGCGCAGCGTACTCTGTACGGGCTTGCACGCGCTCTGGCCGAGGCCGCACAGCGCCGTTTCCGAAATGGTCTTGGAGAGCTCCTGCAAAAGGTCAAGGTCCTCAAGGCTTCCTTCGTTTGCGATGATGCGGTCCAAAATCTCCAGCATGCGCTTTGTACCCTCACGGCAGGGAACGCATTTGCCGCAGCTTTCGTTCTGCGTAAAGCGCATGAAAAAGCGCGCGGTCTCGACCATGCAGGTGTCCTCATCCATGACGACGAGGCCGCCCGAGCCGATCATGGCGCCGATGCTCTTGAGCGAGTCGAAGTCGAGCGGCAGGTCAAGATGCTCGTCGCTCGCCGTGGTCGCGCCGCCGGAAGGGCCGCCGATCTGCACGGCCTTGAACTTCTTGCCGTCGGGAATGCCGCCGCCGATGTCGAAAACGACTTCACGGATGGTCGTGCCCATCGGCACCTCGATAAGGCCCGTGTTGACCACATTGCCCGTCAGGGCGAAGGCCTTCGTGCCGGGGCTCTTCTCCGTGCCGATGCTATGGTACCACTCCACGCCGTTTTTGATGATGAGCGGGACGTTGGCAAACGTCTCCACGTTGTTGAGCACCGTGGGCTCTGCCCACAGGCCATGCTCGATGGTGCGCGGAGGTTTGACGCGCGGCATGCCGCGATTGCCCTCGATCGACGCGGTCAGGGCGCTGCCCTCACCGCAGACGAACGCGCCCGCACCCTTGTTGACGTGGATGCGGAAATTGAAATCGCTGCCAAGGATGTTCGTTCCGAGAAGGCCCATCTCCTCGGCGCGAGCGATGGCCGTTTTCAGGCGGTTCACTGCCAGCGGATACTCCGCGCGCACATAGATATAGCCCTCGTCGCTGCCGACGGCGAGACCCGCGATCATCATGCCCTCGAGCACACTGTGTGGATTGCCCTCCATCACGCTGCGGTCCATGAACGCGCCGGGATCGCCCTCGTCGCCGTTGCAGACGATGTATTTTTTCGCGCTCTTCTGTTTGCGCGCGCCATCCCACTTGCGTCCGGCGGGGAATCCGCCGCCGCCGCGGCCGCGCAGGCCGGAATCGAGAATATTGCGGCAGATCTGCTCGTCCGTCATCTCGAACAGTGCCTTTTCAAACGCGCTGTAGCCGCCCTTGGCGATATACTCCTCGATGTCCTCGGCGTCCGACGTGCCGCAGTTTTCCAGCACCACACGGTGCTGCTTTTTATAAAACGGGATATCCTCCTGCTTCGGGTACGCCGTGCCGTCGAGATGGTAGACCAGACGGTCGATGACCTCGCCGCCGAGTACGGTCTTCTCTAAGATCTCGTGGCAGTCCTCGGGCTTGACGTGAATGTACATCACACCCATCGGCTCGATGTGCACGAGCGGGCCCATCTCGCAAAAGCCGTGGCAGCCGCTCATTTTGACGTGCAGGCTCTTTTCCTCGTCCGTGTCGTGCTTCAAGCCGACGTAGACCTTCAGCCCGCGCGCCTCGCACTCGGATTTGAAGTTGTCGTAAATCTTCATCGCGCCGCCGGCGATACAGCCCGTGCCCGCGCAGATGAGGATGGACGGCACCTCGCGGCTCTGCGCGAGGTCGTGCTCTGCTCTTGTGCGCAGGGCGCGGAATTCTTCTCTTGTCAGCTTGCTCACGCTCGCACCTCCTCTTTGCGGATGGTCTCGAGCAGCTCAATGGCACGCTCGGGGTCCATCTTGGCATGCACCTCGCCGTCCACGGTCATGACCGGCGCCAAACCGCAAGCGCCGAGACACGCGACCGTTTCGAGCGTGAAGAGGCCGTCGTCCGAGGTCTTTTTCTTTCCGTGCAGACCCAGATACTCATAGATCGCATCGTAAATCGGCCCGGACTTCCGCACGTGGCACGCCGTGCCCGCGCAGACCTTGACAATGTGCTTCCCCTTGGCTTCGAGCGAGAAATTCTCATAGAACGTCGCCACGCTGTACACCTTCGACACGCTTAATCCGAGCGTATCGGCGATGAGCGTCAGGTTTGCTTCGCTTAAATAGTTGTACTCCGCCTGAACATCCTGCAAAATCGCGATGAGATTCGATGGGTCATTCTCATGCGAGGCAAGAATGCTCAGGACCTTTTCTGTGTCAGGTTTCATGGTTGCCCTCCTATCTAATCCTGACGGCGATTATACCGTATCTTTTAAGGCATTTTCAACAAATTGCTTCAAAATCATCGATTGATTATCTATATAAGCTTCATAATTTTATGCCCATCAATAAATCTGGAACAACCCGTATCTCTGTGCGGTTTATAAAAAATGACTTCCGTTCAGGTTTTCCCTGAACGGAAGTCATTTTTCTCACTTTATTGCGTACTTTTACTGCGCGCCGTGCGGCATGCGCTCCTTGACTGCCTTGCCAGTCGGCGTAGCGGCAAGACCACCGAGCGCCGTCTCGCGGAACTCGACCGGCATGCGCCGTCCGACCTCGCCCATCGCGTCGATGACCTCGTCGACGGGGATGCGGCTCTCGATGCCCGCGAGCGCCATATCCGCCGCGGAGATCGCGTTCACCGCGCCGATGACGTTGCGCTTGACGCACGGGACCTCGACAAGGCCCGCGACGGGGTCGCACACAAGGCCCATCAGATTTTTGAGCGCCATCGCCACGGCGTGGCCGATCTGCTCATTCGTGCCGCCGCGCAGCGACACGAGCGCGCCCGCCGCCATGGCCGACGCCGTGCCGATCTCGGCCTGGCAGCCGCCCGCCGCACCGGAGATGCTCGCGCGGTACGCGATCACCGCGCCGATGCCCGAGGCGACATACAGCGCCTCAAGCAGCTCATGTTGCGTGTAATGCTCGCGCTCGCACAGCGGCAGCAGCACCGCCGGCACCACACCGCACGAGCCCGCCGTCGGTGCTGCCACAATGCGGCGCATGCAGGCGTTCGACTCCGCCATGGAGATAGCCTGCACGATGACCTCGTCCATGAATTCACCGCCGATGCTCTCTCCGCGGCGCGCGTACAGGCGCATCTTGAGCCCGTCGCCGCCGACCAGACCACTCACGCTGCGCTGCGTGCCGGTATAGGAGTCCGCCGCATCCTGAATGGCCTGCCAGGTCGACAGCATCTTCGCCATCGAGGCCTGACGGCTCACCTGGCGCTCCTCCATATCATACTGCAAAACGATCTCCCAGAACGGGATATTCTCCCGCGCCGAGCGCTCAAAGATTTCCTTCATCGAATCCAGCGCCATCTTCATCGTCCTCCTTATCGTAATAGGTCACGCTCAGGATGCCCGGCAGCTCCGAGAGAAATTCCACCTGCCGGGGCTTGATGTGCTGATCCGTTTCAATGACCATCAGCGCGTCACCGCCGCGGCGGTGACGGTTCACGCTCATGTTCGCCACGTTGATGTGCACCTGACTTAAAATCGACGTGATTGCCGCGACCGAGCCGGACTCGTCCTGATTGCGGACGATCAGCGTGTTGAAGTCGCCCGTAAAGTTTACGTCGATGCCGTCGATCTTGTTGACGACGATCGCGCCGCCGCCGATGGACGACGCCTGAAGCGTCAGCTTTTTGCCGCTTTTGCCCGTCAGCTCCAAAAGCGCGGTGTTGGGGTGCGCGTCGCGCAGCTCCACCGTGCGGAACGAATACGCCATACCCGCGCGGTTCGCCTCCTCATAGGCGTTCGGGATGCGCAGGTCGTCCGGCTTCATGCCGAGAAGTCCCGCCAAAAGCGCGCGGTCCGTGCCGTGGCCGTAGCCCGTTTCAGCAAACGAGCCGTACAGGCCGATGTCCGCGCGCGCCACCTCTTCGCCGAGCAGCGTTCTTCCCATATTGCCGATGCGCGCCGCGCCCGCCGTGTGAGACGAGGACGGACCGACCATCACCGGCCCCATCATATCGAAAATATTGATCATGGAAACCTTGTCCTTTCTGACCATCATTTGGGAAAAGCATATCATATCCGCCGCCAAAAAGCGAGTAAAATTCCGCTCTGCGCATTGCGACTATTGAATAATATCCTTTACCTTGATTCATTTTCGATATTCATTGAAACAGCGCTCATGTTCATTTTTCTTCATAATCTGAGGCAAAGGGAGCCGTCCACAGGCGGCCCTTTTCTTTCTTTCGATGCAGAGCGTCAGGGCAGCATCAGCCCGATGAAAAAGCAGATCTGCGCAAGGCTGTTGACGGTCTGCTCCATCCAGTTCACCTTCGGGTCGCTCGAATCCATCCGGAACGCGAAAACGAGCATCAAAATTATCCCAAGCGCGCCCGCAAGGAAGAAAAGGCATGCCGGAAAACCGCTCAGCTTTGCAAGCATCGCTTCCCCGTTCAGCCCTGCGCGGTCTACGATCAGCGCCGCGAACATCGTCAAAAAACCGACCGGCATCAGGACGCGCATCTGCACAAACATCGGCCAGATGTTTCTTTGGGAGACGGCCGCGATGAGCTTCCATCCCACCTTCACAACACCCGAGAGCAGGCAGACTACCGCACCCGCTACAAACAGTCCGCTGTGGAACAGGTTCCCCGCCTTCACCGCAGAGAGGCCGAAAAATACGACAGGGAGCAAATCGACGAACGCCATCGGGGCGCTGAAGCCCTCGGGGATGGTCTCTCTTGTCATGCGGTTTCTCGCTTTTCTGCTCATGGCGTCCTCCGTGATGATTTTTCTCTGCTTCTTATTCTGCCCCAAAGAGGCAAACAGGCGCGGCGGATGATCCGCCGCGCCTGCGTTTTCTAAAAAATTCTTTTACACGCGCTTCCACTTTGCGCCGCCGGGCATGTCGGTCACTTCGACACCCTGCGCCTTGAGCTCGTCGCGGATGCGGTCGGCCTCGGCAAAATTCTTCGCCTTCTTGGCCTCCGCGCGCTGGCGGATCAGGTTCTCGATGCCCTCGTCCGCCGTGCCATCCTCAGAGACGACCGTGAAGCCGCCCGCGCTCTGCTGAGACGCAGCCTTCTCCTTCTTCTCGCGCTCGGCTTCGGCCTTTTTGAGAAGGTCGAGGCTCAGCACCGTGTCATAGTCGCCGATGATGGCGAGCTTCGTCGCGCCCGTGGTCTTGGCCTTAAGCACATCGTAGAGCGCGGTCACGCCCATGGCGGTGTTGAGGTCGTTGTCCATTTCCTTCATGAACTTTGCGCGGTACTCGGCGCGAACGGCCTCGTCCACGCCGCCCTCGTCCTTGATGTTCGCGATCTTCGCGATGAGCTTGTTGTACGCGGCGACCGCGTTGTCAAGATTCTCCCACGTGAAGACAAGGCTCTTGCGGTAGTGGCTCTGCAGGCAGAAGAAGCGGTACGCCAGCGGGTCGTAGCCCTTTTCCTCGAGCAGCGAGACCGTCAGAAATTCGCCCTTGGATTTGGACATCTTGCCGTGCGAGGTGTTGAGATGCGCCACGTGGCACCACTGGAGGCACCAGGGATGACCGAGGTAGCTCTCGCTCTGCGCGATCTCGTTCGTGTGGTGCGGGAAGGCGTTGTCCACGCCGCCGCAGTGCAGGTCGAGGTATTCGCCGTTGTACTTCATCGAAATGCCGGAGCACTCGATGTGCCAGCCCGGATATCCGACGCCCCAGGGGGAATCCCACTTGAGCGCCTGATCTTCGAACTTGGACTTCGTGAACCAGAGGACGAAGTCGTTCTTGTTCTTCTTGTTCTCATCCTCCTCCACGCCCTCGCGCACGCCGACGGCGAGGTCTTCCTCGTTGTGGTCGTTGAAGATATAGTAGCGAGAGAGCTTGCTCGTGTCGAAGTACACATTGCCGCCGGCGATATAGGCATAGCCGGTGTCGAGCAACTTCGTGATGATCTTGATATAATCGTCGATCAGGCCCGTTGCGGGCTGGACGACGTCGGGGCGCTTGATGTTGAGCTTCTTGCAGTCGGTAAAGAACGCGTCGGTATAGAACTTGGCGATCTCCATGACGGTCTTGTGCTCACGCTTGGCGCCCTTGACCATCTTGTCCTCGCCCTCGTCGGCGTCGCTCGTCAGGTGGCCGACGTCGGTGATGTTCATGACGCGGTTCACGCTGTAGCCCGAAAAGCGCAGGTACTTTTCCAGCACATCCTCCATGATGTAGGAGCGCAGGTTGCCGATGTGGGCAAAGTGGTACACGGTCGGGCCGCAGGTGTACATCTCCACATGGTTCGGCGTATGGGTCTTGAATTCTTCCTTTTTATGGGTCGCGGAATTGTATAAATACATGATAGATCTCCTTTGAGAAGATGAAATAACGGATTTAGTCCGCCTCTTTGAAGACGTCGAGGTTCTTTGCGAAATACTCAATGCCGGAGTACACGGTCGTCGCCACGATGACCGCAATGCACACGACATTCAAAAGGTTGCTCTGGAACACCAGCATCAGGCACAGGCACACCATGGTCGAGGCGGTCTTCACCTTGCCCGACCACGCGGCCGCGATGACGCGCCCCTGCTCCACGGCGACAAGGCGCATGCCGGAAACGGCAAATTCGCGCAGCAGCACGATGGCGAGACACCAGCCGGGCATCTGCCCATATTCGACAAAGTAGCACATTGCCGCCATGACGAGCATTTTGTCCGCCAGCGGGTCCATGAACTTGCCGAAATTTGTGATCTGATTATAGTGGCGGGCGATGTAGCCGTCGGCAAAGTCCGTCAGGCACGCGACGATGAAAATACCGAGCGCCCACCATCTCGCACCCGCGAAGTCCAGGTACAGCACCACTAAGAATACGGGGATCAGCGCAATGCGCATGATCGTCAGCTTGTTTGCAGTTGTCATATCTCTCTTTCCTCCTGCCCTGCAGGGCATTTACTTATTCGACCGCTTCGCCGGTCAGTTCGCCGTCCATCGTGCCGGTCAGGCGGACATTGACGAACTCGCCTGCCATGATATCACGTTCTGCGGAAAAGTAGATCTTTCCGTCGATATCCACGGATTCGGCGTAGCTGCGGCCGACATAGGACTGCGCTTCCTCGCTCCAGCCCTCGCACAGCACTTCGCGCACATCGCCGAGGACGGATTCATTGTATTCGTCGATGATATCGCTCTGCACGTCGACTAAAAGCTCCGTGCGGCGCTGGGCCTCCTCCATCGGAACGTGCTCCATCGTCGCGGCCTTCGTCCCCTCCTCGGGCGAGAACGGGAACACGCCCGCGCGCTCGATCTTCTCCTCGCGCAGGAAGTCGCAGAGCTCTTCGAACTCCTTCTCCCCCTCGCCGGGAAGACCGGCGATGATCGACGTCCGCAGCACAAGGCCCGGGATGCGCGCGCGCAGGTCGTGGAAAACCTTGCGGATGCTCTCTTTCGTGTCGCGGCGGTTCATCGCCTTCAAGATGCTGTCGTTGCAGTGCTGGATGGGGATATCGAGATACGGCACGATCTTCTTTTCCTGCGCGATCGTGTCGATCAGCTCATCGGTGATATCATCGGGATAGAGGTAGTGTAAGCGGATCCAGTGGAAATCGAGCTTGCACAGCTCACGCAGGAGTGCGGCAAGTTGGTGCTCGCCGTTCAAGTCCGTGCCGTAGCGCGTGATGTCCTGCGCGATGACGATGAGTTCCTTCACGCCCGCGGACGCAAGCTCGCTCGCCTCGTCCAGAAGTTCGTTCATCGGGCGGCTGCGGTAACGGCCGCGCAGGCGCGGAATGACGCAGTAGGCACAGCAGTTGTCGCAGCCCTCGGCGATGCGCAGGTACGCATACCATGACGGCGTGGACAAAATGCGCGCGCCGCCCTGCACGCAGTTCTGAATGTCGCCCATGTAGCAGGGGCGCAGCCCGCCGGGCGCCATGACCTCGTCGACCGCGCGGGCGATCTCGCCGTAGCTGCCGGTGCCGAGCACCGCGTCGACCTCAGGCAGCTCGTGGAGCACATCGTCCTTGTAGCGCTGCGCCATGCAGCCGGTGACAATGATCTTTTTGAGCTTGCCCTCTTTTTTGAGCTCCGCCATCTCTAAGATATTATCGATGGCCTCCTCGCAGGCAGAGGCCAGAAAGCCGCAGGTGTTGACCACGGCCACGTCCGCCCCCTCGGGCGAGAGGACGACGTTGTGTCCCGCATGCTGCACCGTGGCCATCATCTGCTCGCAGTTGACCTGATTTTTGGCGCAGCCCAGGGAAATGAAAGAAACGTTATAGGGCATAGAACCCCTCCTGATCGTAAACTAATTGTAAAAAATAGCCAAACGACTACTCTTCGTAATCGAATTCCGTCGCATTCTCGCTGATTTGGGCGATTGCCGCGCGCACATCGCACCATGCAAAGCCCCGCCGCAGCAGCATGTCGGACAGTCGCTTGCGCCCCTTTTCATCGAGCACGCGGCCCTTTGTCTTCTGCGCGATCACGCGCGCGATGGCTTCCTGCGCGTCGGGCAACTTTGACAGCGCGTCCTCCCACAGTTCGCGCGGCACGCCGCGCCGGTAGAGCTCGTCGCGGATCTTCGCCTCGCCATAGCCCATGCCGCCGTAGTGGCGCACAAGCATTGCGGCATACTCCGCGTCGTTCAGCGCGCCGATCTCCTCGAGCCAGTCGCACGCCGATTCGGCGTCGGCCTCGACCGCTCCCTTTTCCCTGAGCTTTTTCGAAAGCTCTTTCCTTGACAGCGGGCGGGACGAGATCATGTTCGCCGCGCGCACGCGCGTTTCGCTCCGCGCGCCGGACTGCTGCAATTCTACCACAGTCCTATCGTCAATGTCCAGTCCTATACATAAACCGAAACGCAGAAGCTCGCTCTCGGTGATCCGGAGGAGGTCTCCCCCCTCCAGATACACGAGAACGCGCTCCTGCTTATGCTTCGATCGTTCGATCTTCTCAATCTTCATCCTTGAAATCGTCGGCGCTGACGTCCACGGCGCGGCCCGCAGCCTTTGCCGCCACGCGGGACTGGCCCGTCATCAGCTTGTCGAAGTTGCGGCGGATCTCCGCTTCGAGATTATCGGCGATCTCGGGATTGTTTTTCAGATACTGCTTGGCCGCATCGCGTCCCTGACCGATGCGCGTTTCGCCCATCGAGTACCACGAGCCGCTCTTCTGCACCAATCCGAGCTTGACGCCGAGGTCAATGAGCTCGCCGATGAGCGAGATGCCCTCGCCGTACATGATGTCGAACTCCGCCTCGCGGAACGGGGGCGCCATCTTGTTCTTCACGACCTTGGCGCGCGTGCGGTTGCCGATGATCTCGCTGCCGTTTTTCAGTGCCTCGATGCGGCGCACATCGATACGCACGCTCGAATAGAACTTAAGCGCGCGGCCGCCGGTCGTGACCTCGGGGTTGCCGTACATGACGCCGACCTTTTCGCGCAGCTGGTTGATGAAAATGACGATGGTGTTCGTTTTGCCGACCGCGCCGGTCAGCTTGCGCAGCGCTTGCGACATGAGGCGCGCGTGCAGACCGACAAAGCTGTCGCCCATCTCGCCCTCGATCTCCGCGCGCGGCACGAGCGCCGCGACGGAGTCGACCACGATGACGTCGATCGCGCCGGAGCGCACGAGCGCCTCGGTGATCTCAAGCGCCTGCTCGCCGGTGTCCGGCTGGGAGACGAGCATATCCTCGACCTTGACGCCAAGCGCGCGGGCATAGGTGATGTCGAGCGCGTGCTCGGCGTCGATGAACGCGACCTCGCCGCCCGCCTTCTGCGCCTGGGCGAGCACGTGCAGCGCCAGCGTCGTCTTACCGGAGGATTCAGGCCCGTAAATTTCGATGATACGGCCCTTGGGCAGGCCCCCGATACCGAGCGCCAGGTCGAGCGCCAGCGAGCCCGTGGAGATGGCCTCCACATTGCTCACGGTGTTGTCGCCAAAGCGCATGATCGAGCCCTTGCCGTAGGTGCGCTCGATCTGCTGCATCGCGGTCTCGATCGCCCGCTTCTTGTCGTCGGCCATCGCCGCAGCTGCCTTCGTCTGAGACTTTTCTGCCATGTTCGCGTTCCTCCCGATTCTTTATGTAAACTAAATTTGTTTCAAATGGTCTCCACGCGCGTGCCGTACACCACGCGGGGGATGTTGTTGAGGTCCTTGACGATCTGAATGTCGCCAAAGCCGTGCGAGCGCATGATGCGCAGCACCTGATCCGCCTGCCCGATGCCGACCTCGAAAAAGAGCATGCCGTTTTCACACAGGGCATCGCGCCACTTTTCGCAGATCACACGGTAGAAGTCGAGCCCGTCCGCACCGCCGTCAAGCGCAAGGCGCGGCTCGTGCTCGCGCACGGAAGCGTCGAGCGTGTCGATGTCCGCGCTCGGGATGTACGGCGGGTTGCTGACCAGAAACTGGAACTCGCCCAGCGTGCGCGCGGGCTTTTCCCGCGCGTCGATCTTCAGGCTTGCCACCCGCGCCGTCAAGCGGTTGCGGCGGATGTTCTGCCGGCAGATCTTGAGCGCCTCTTCGTCATATTCGCCGAGCAGCACGCGCGCGTTCGGCAGGTTTGCCGCCGCGGCAAGGCCGATGCATCCGCTGCCCGCGCAGAGATCCAGAATGCGGCAGGCCCCCGCGCCGCGCGCCGCGTCGATGAGCTTTGTCGCCAGTACCTCGGTATCCGGGCGCGGGATGAGCACCGCGGGCGAAATGTCGAGCGGCAGGCCGTAAAACTCCCACTCGCCGATGAGATACGCCACCGGCTCGCCCGCCAAGTGGCGCTTAACGAGCTCACGCGCACTCTGCTCCACCTCTGGCGAGGCGTAGAGCGAGCCGTCGCGCACCAGCTCCTCGCGCGTTTTTGCCGCCGCGGCGCAGACGAGCTCGCGCGCCGACTGCGTCGCCTCCTCGTCACCCGCGCGCCTCAGCTCCGTGCGCAGGTCCAGATAGAGATTATTATATGTCGTTGCCATGCTTACCACGCATCCTTGCCTTTTTCTTCGGGAATGACCAGCTCGAGCGCGCGGATGGCGACCTCGAGCATGCTGTCGTCCGGCTCGTTGGTCGTAAAGTTTTGCAGCCACAGGCCCGGACGCGCCAGAAAGCGCGTCACCTTGTTGTCGTGCCCGCCGACGTAGCGGTTGAACTCATACGTCACGCCCACGATTGGAATGAGCAGCAGCAGGTGCAGCGCCATGCGCACCCACATGTTGCGCCAGTTGACAAAGCTGAAGACAAGGCTCGAGACTAAAATCGACACGACCACGACCACAAAGAGAAAGCTCGTGCCGCAGCGCGGATGGTGGCGCGGCTGGATGCGGCAGTTTTCGACCGTCAGCGGCAGCCCCGCCTCGTAGCAGAAGATCGTCTTATGCTCCGCGCCGTGGTACTGGAACACGCGGTAGATGTCCTTCTGCTTGGAGCACAGGATCATGTAAGCGAAGAAGATCACGAGCTTGATGACGGATTCGACCAGATTGTGCACCGCCGCGCTCTTGATATACGGGTCGATAAAGCCGGCCAGAAACGTCGGCAGCAGGAAAAAGAGCAGGATCGTCAGCCCCAGCGACAGAAAGACCGCCAGCGCCGTGATGAATTTCTGCATTTTTTCGTTGCCGAGCTTTTTTTCAAGCCACTGGTCGAATTTGCTCGGCTCGGCGACGTCCTCATCGGGGAAATAGTCCGCCGAAAACATCAGCGCCTTGACGCCCTTGACCATCGAATCGACGAACGTCACCGCGCCGCGGATGATGGGTAAGCCCAAAACGGGGTACTTGTCGCGCACGAGCGTCAGCTCCTCGACCTTTTCGACCAGCCCGTCCGGCGAGCGGACGACAATGGCCTGCTTGCCCGGACCGCGCATCAAAACTCCCTCGATCAACGCCTGTCCGCCGATGCTCGTGCGGAACTTGGACGCGGAAGCCTTGTTTTTTGCTTCTTCTGCCATGAATGGTTCTCCTTTTTCTATGCGATATCATACCACGGGTTTTGCAAGAATGCAACACCCGTTCTATTTTTCACGACATGGGCAGCGAGATCGTCACGACCGCGCCGCCGCCCTCGGCGTTGGCGATGTCGAACGTGCCGCCGTGCAGGCGCACGATCTCGTCACACACGGCAAGGCCGATGCCGCTGCCGCGTGCCTTCGACGAGCCCTTGTAGAATTTCTGCTTGACGAACGGCAGCTCCTCCTCCGGGATGCCGGGGCCGTAGTCGCGCACGCGGATGACAAATTTTCCATCCTCGCACGCGGCGCTCACGTCGATGCGCTTTCCCGCGCCGCCGTGCTTGGCCGCGTTGTCGAGCACATTGCAGAAGACCTGCTTCATGCGCTCGCTGTCTGCCACGATCGGCGGCACATCCTCGTCAGGGCCCTTGTAGCTGACCTCGATGCCCTCCTGCCGGAAGAGCTCGAAATAGGTGTAGATTGCGTCCTCGAGCTCGCTGGCAAGATCGACGCTCTCCACGCGCAGCGTGAAGCGCCCGTCCTGCATCTTCGTGAACTCGAGCAGCTCCTCGACCATCGTCGTCAGGCGGCGGGACTCTTTCAAAATGATGCCGAGGCCGCGCTTCGTCTGGTCGATGTTCGCGCCGGGGTCGGCGGAGAGCGTCTCTGCCCAGCCGCTGATGGCGGTCAGCGGCGTTCGCAGCTCGTGCGAGACCGACGAGATAAATTCCTGCTGGATCTTCTCGGCCTGGCTGAGCTTGAGTGACATGTCGTTGATGTTGTCGACCAGCTCGCCGAGCTCGTCGCGGTAGTGGTTCTCGATCATGATGCCGTAGCTGCCGCCCGAAATGCGGCGTGCCGCGTCGCTCACGACCGCGACGGGCTGGACGACGTTGTTGATAAAAATAGCATTCGACGCCGCAATCAGCGCCATGCACACGAGTGCCGCCGCCGAAGCGAGCAGCGACTCGACCAACACGCGATGCTGCGCCTCGCGCAGCGATGTCACGTACCGCAGCACGCCGACGACGCGGGAGTTAAAAAACAGCGGATACGACACCGCGAGGATATTCTCCCCCGTCTGCGGATCGCGGCCCTGAAACGACGCCATTTTACCGCCGATCGCGTTGTCAACGTCGCTCGTGCCGGGCAGCGTGCCCGCCGTCAGCCCGTAGGACGAGACCTGCACGCGTCCGTTCGTGTTGATGAACTGGAGCTCGATCGTGTCCTTTTCTTCAAACGTTTCGGCGGAGTACGACGCGAGGCGGTAATATTCGCTGTAGCTCTTCACGCCGTAGCCCGTGAAAGTCTCCGCCGCGATACGCGCGCGGCTCTCAAGGCCCGAGCGCATCGCATTGTAATAGTATTCCTGCACGCCCACGCTGAAAAGCGCCACCGCCAGCACCAGCAGCAGCAAGATCGGCAGCACCGCCGAAAACATCCACCGCTGACGAAGGCCACGGATGTGCAGCGCCGAAGCAAAGCCTTTTCGATTGTCCGGCATCGCTGCCCCTCCTTCGTTCGGTGCGCTCACACCGTCCATTTATAACCAAAGCCCCACACGGTGGAGATGTACTTCGGCTCCTGCGCGTCATCTTCGATCTTGAGGCGCAGGCGGCGGACATTCACGTCCACGATCTTGAGCTCGCCAAAGTAGCCCTTGCCCCACACGGCGTCGAGAATTTCCTCGCGCGCGAGCGCCTTGCCGCTGTTTTCCATAAAGAGCTTGACGATCGCGTACTCGATCTGCGTCAGCTTGATGCGCTCGCCGTTTTTTTCAAGCGTCCGGTTCGTCAGGTTCAGCAGAAACGGCGGCTGATACAACTCTCCGGTATGCGTGGCCGGCGTGTTTTCGCCCATGCGGCGCAGCAGCGCGTCCACGCGCGCGGTGAGCTCGGCGGGCGAAAACGGCTTTGTCACATAGTCGTCCGCGCCGGTCATCAGGCCCGTCACCTTGTCCATCTCCTGCGTGCGCGCCGTCAGCATGATGATGCCGACCTGCGCGTTCGACATGCGGATGCGGCGGCAGACTTCGAACCCGTCGATGTCCGGCAGCATGATGTCGAGCAGGCACAGCTTCGTGTCGGGATTTTCCTGCAATTTTTGAAGCGCCTCCTCGCCGCACTCAGCCTCCACGACCTCGTAGCCCGCACGCTGCAGATTGATGACAATAAAACTACGGATACTGGCTTCATCCTCCAGCACCAGCACTTTTTTCATATCGTTTCTCCTCTCAGTTGTCTCCCATCGTCCATTCCGCCGTGATGAGCGAGAAGCGCTCGCGCAGCGATTGCTCATCAAGCGTGATATTCCATGCATCGCCGATCCGTGCGGCGTATACCGCCTCCACCTGCTGCGTGAGCACAAAGCGGCTGCCGATGTTGGCAAGTCCCTCGCGCGCCTCGCCCGTCAGGGTGTAGACGGTGAGCAGTTTCTCTCTCAGTCCGCCCTCGCCCGCGCGGTAGAAGGACACAGCGGTCTCGCCGCTGCCCGCGCTGCGCTCGACGGTCAGATGGTCCTTGTCCCACTCGTCCGGCAGCACAAGGCTCCAGCCGTCCGCCACATTGTGGAAGCAGCTCTGCACGTCCGTCACCGTGCCGTCGATGCTGTACTGCTCCCAGACAACGTAATACTGCAGCTCGCTCTCGCGGTCAAAGCGCTGCAAGGGACGCGTCTTCGGCGCTTCGGTCACGCCGTCGCTGTTTTCATCGCGCGGGAAAAGGCCGAGGAAAATTTCCTCCGCGGGTACCTGATTCGCGTCCGCGCCGAGGGCGATATTCTGGAGCCGCCCGCTTCTGAGCGCCAGCACGTCCGTCACGGTCAGGTTGTCGCCCGTCACGCCCGTGACGAACAGCGCGTTCTCCCCGCCCGTCAGCGTGCCAGCCGTCAGGCGGCTCAGCTCCGCCACCGAGGCAGACAGGCGCAGCGAGGACTTCGCGTGTAGCGCGCCGTCATCCCAGTCGTAGTAATCGACGCGCGCCGTACTCTCTTCGTCGCTGCAAATAATTAAAAGTTCCTGCTTCCCGTCGCCGTTCATGTCGAGGTTCGCGTAACGGGAATAGCCCGTCGTCAAAAGCGACTCCGACGTGCCGGGAGAGAGCGGATAGATGGCAAGCCCCTGCACATCCGAGCTGCTCTTGTAGCCGACCAGGATCTCCTTGAGCCCGTCGCCGTCCAGATCCGCGTAGTTCACGCTGTAGATCTGGCTCGATGTGCCCTCGATCACGGCGTAGCGCTCGTAGCTGTCGCCGTCGGCTTTGAAGATGTAGATCTTCATCGGCTTTTTGTCGCTCGCGCGGCGGAAGAAGGCCACCGCCTCTTCGCTGCCGTCACCATCGAGGTCGATCATCTGCACGCTCTGCAAATTGCTGCCCGACGTGGGCGCGGCATACTCCGCGCCGTTTGTGAGCAGCGCGTCGATCTGCGATTCAAGCGATTCATACTCGCCCGCGAGCTTCGGCAGGCGGTAGAGCGACGTCTCCGGCGTCGTGAACATGCAGCCCGAAAGCAGCAGCGAAAATAATCCGATCACCAGCAGTTTCCCCGCGCGTTTCATTCTCTCCGCCTCCTTTTTCATACAGATACCAATACAGAGCTATCATAGCACGCCGCCGCGCAAAAAGGTAGCCCCTTTTTGCGCATTTTCCGCAAAAAAGCAGCGTTCAATGTCCTATCTAAGCCTCATCAAAGCGAAAGATGCGCCTTTCGCGCCCACCGGGCGCAAAACAGCATTCTAAAAAGCGCGCATTTTGTGCTCCCCGAGCACAAAACAGTGTCTCCGCACCACCCCAGGCGCGCATTTTGCGCTCTTCGAGCGCAAAACAGCGCCCCGCACACACTCCCCCGGCGCATTTCGCGCCCTGCGGGCGCGAAACAGCCCACCGCACCCAAGCGTCGCAGACTTTCGCGTCCGCAGACGCGAAATAATTTTGATCGTCATTTCCAACGACATGCGCGTTGGAAATGACTCTTCTCAGGCCACAAGTGTGGAATTCGCCCGCCGACGGCGGGCGAATTATGCGCGCAGCGGCCTGCAATCCCCCTCTAAAATGAAAGGGAACGGCTTTGCCGTTCCCTTTCATTTTAGAATTTGTACAATACTGTCGCCACCTGCGCCCTCGTCATTGCGCCGTTGGGGCGGAAGCTGCCGTCGCTAAAGCCCGTAAGGATTCCCATCGTGCTGAGCGTGCTCACGTACTCCGCCGCCCACGACTGGATTGCGCTGTTGTCGGTGAACTTGAGCGCGCCTTGGGCGTAGCCCTTTTCGGTCAGGCGGCCGAGCATCGTTACCGCCTCCTGGCGGCTCACGTTGGCCGTGGGGTTGAAGTAGAGCTTGCCCGAGCCGTCGGAACTGCCCTTGATGATGCCGAGCGAGTACATCGCTTTCGCGCCGTTCAGCGCCCAGGATGCGATCTCATTCGTATCGGCAAACGGGAGCTGCACGGAGGAATAATCCTGCGAAGAACCTAAGTAACGCGCGAGCAGCACGGCAAATTCCTGACGGCTGATGTTCGTATCCGGCAGGAAGTTACCGTTCGAGCCGTTCGAAATGCCGCTGCGTTTGAGATACGCGACCGCGTCGTTTGCCCAGTGGTCCTTCATGTCGTTGAAGGCGGGCGTCGTGCTCGACGTGCCGGCGTTCACGCCCGCGCGGCTCAGGTTGCCGCTCGCGTCGCCCGCGACCACGCTCACGCGGTGCTGTGCGCCGTCCGCCGCGGGAAGCGTAATGCTCAACGCGCCGCTGGACTGGTCATAGGTGTAGGACGTGTAGCTCTTGCCGTCGTAGGTCACGCGAATGGTCGGGATGGCCGCGCCGTCGATGTCATCTTTCACCGTGCCGGTCACAGTGTTGCTCGCCGCATTGTACTGGAGCGAGAGCTTCGGCGCGGTCGTATCGGTCAGGCCGCCGTAGGAGAGCACGAGCTGGTCAAGGTACACGGCGCTGATGAGGTCGGACGCCGACGAGACCGTCAGCCCCGTCACGGCCGTAGCCGTGCCGAGCTTCGCCGTCAGGAGCTTCCAGCCGGAGAAGTTGAGAGCTCCCAGGTTCACGCTGCCAGTATCCGTCACCAGCGCGAGCTGCGCTCCGCTATTGTCGCCGTAGACCCAGAGGTTGAGCTGGTCATAGTTCGAGGGGATGGCATAGTTGAGGCCGATGTAGGCGTTGCCCTCGCTGCCGGTCGCATAGTCAAGCCGTGCGGAGGCGTAGCCGTTGTGCACGCGCGTCATATCCGTGCTGCGCGCGAGCATCGCACGCGTGCCGGTCGTTGTGCTGAATTCGGACTCAAAGCCGTCGAGCGTGCGCAGGGCGCGTGCCGTCACCGTCACAGGGACCGTCACGGAAATGCGGCCGAGGCTCGCCGTCACGCTGCCGCTGCCGATGCTGCCGGACGCCGTGAACACGCCGTTTTCGATCGTGCCGACATTGCCCTGCACGGTCCAGGTAAAGCCCTTGTTGTCGCCGAGCACCGGCAAATGGCGGTACATCGCCGAGGCGGTCAGCGTCGCCGTCTCGCCCGCGCTGAGCGTGATAGCACTCACGGCCTTGCCGTTCTGCTTGACGCTGATGCTGTCGGGCTGCGTGATCACATCGATCTTCGTCTGCGCGCTCGCGCCGCCCGCGTTCGCCGTCACCGTCACGGTGCCGGAGGCGGGCGCGGTCAGGACATTGCCGTCAATGGTGCCCTTATCCGCGCGCAGGGAGACATTGGAATTTGCCATGGGGATATAGTTTGTGTCGAGCGCCGTCGCGGTGAGCTTCACTTGCGCGTTCGGGAGCACGCGCGTGCTCTCGCTCTCAAGATACACATGGCCGACCACGTTTGTCGGGCGGCTGTCCGCCACAAGGAAGATGTGGTTCGTCACCGCGCGCTCGCTGCCGCCGGAGGGCTTGTCGACAAGCGTCGATACCGTGCTGTCGGGGCTCGTCGCGACCATCGCGGTCGAGCCGCCGCCATCCAGGCTCAGCGCCGTCACGCAGCCGAGCTCGACCATGCGCTCGGCGACCTGCGTCAGCGTCGCGCCGATGGAATAGCCGCTCTGGCGGCCATCGATCGTGTAGAGCACGAGCGAGCCGTCGCGCTTGAGGCCCACCGCCGTGCGCGGGGCCGCGCCGTTGACAAGGCCCGAACAGACCTGACCGTTATCGACCAGCTGATAGAGCGCGCCGATCATATTCGTCACGCCGTTCCACTCGCTGCCGTTCGCGCTGACGGAAAGCGTCAGGCGCTCGCCGGGCTGGAGCGCGCGCAGCTGCTCCACATAGCCCGCCGCCTTCAAATTCGACGAAAGCACATACTGTCCCGCGCCGACGGGCGTGTCCTTGCCGCCCTCGATGACCTGCTCGACCACGAGCGTCAGGCTGCCGTTCAGGCCGAGCGAGCCGCTGACCGCCGAGCAGACAACATCCACGCCCTCCTCGCTCGTGCCGGTCGTGGCGCGGGCATTGAAGGTAGAGTCATAGAGATAGATGCCGAACGAGCTCTGGCGTACGTAGTTGAAAGCCGTGACCGTCAGGCTGCGGCCATAATCCGACTGCGCCGTGATGCGGAGCGAGGGCTTGCCCATCACCGTGCTGCCGTCGTCGCGGAAGCCGATGGCGTAATACTCGCTCGAGGCGTTGCGCAGCACGCCCTCGGTCATCATGCTGCCAAGCGGGATGCCCGTCGCCGTGTCGTAATAGTCGCCGTTGATGCCCGCGACCACGCGGTAGCCGCGCGCTTCGAGCTTTTTCGCGGCGGTCGAGACCGTTGTAAGCTGGGTCGTGTAGTCGCCGCCGCTCACGATGGGCTTGACGCGTGCGTTGGGCGAGTAGACCACATAATTCTCCTGACGGAGATCAGAATACGTATTGCTCCAGAACGTGCCAGCGTTGAGTTCGGTGCGCTCGTTGACCTCGACGCTTGAGCTCGCCAGATCGTCGCCGAGCGCGTCAGACGCGAAGGCGTTGAGCGGAGCCGCCGCCAGCACGACTGCCAGCGACAGCGACAAAAACTTACGGATGATGGATTTCACGATTTGCCTCCTTGCTGAAAATGTCTTGAATTGGTAAACATAACACAGTATAGCAGATGCCCTGCCATAAGTAAAGACGCGAAAATGCGGAAAAAGTTTCCACTTTTTTGCAAAATTTAGAGCGAAAGCGCCTCGAGCACCCGCACGATGACGGCGTTCGACACTAGAAAGCCCTGCGGCGTCAGCCGCCAGCGGCCATTCTCCTTTTTAGAAAGTCCGTGGCGCGCGCACTCTTCGAGCACTGCCTCGGCGTCCCGCGTGTCCTCCCTGAGCGCCGAGAGGTCGAACCCCCGCGCGGTGCGCAGGGCAAGCATGACGCGTTCTTCTTCGCGCTCGCGTTCCGCAGGGCATGCGCTTTCGGAAAGGTGCTCCTCACCCTTGATGTAAGCATTCAAGTCGCGCGCGTAGGCGAAGCGCCGCCCGCCGAAGTCCGAATGCGCGCCAGGACCGAAGCCCAGATACTCCTGCATCGTCCAGTATTTGAGGTTGTGGCGCGACTCGCGCCCGGGACGCGCGAAGTTCGAAATTTCATACTGCGCGTAGCCCGCCTTTTCGAGCAGCTCGACCGTTGCAAGGTATTCCTCCGCCTGTTCATCGTCGTCGGGGATGCGCAGGGCGTCTTTTTTGCGGTCGAGCGGCGTGCCCTCCTCGATCTTGAGCCCGTAGCAGGAAAGGTGCTCAGGCTCAAGAGCGATGGCCGCTTGCAGGTTTTCCCGCCAGTGCGCCATTGTCTGCTCGGGTAGGCCGTAAATGAGATCGAGGCTCACATTGTCGAAGCCCGCCGCGCGGGCAGCATGTACGGCCTCAACCGTCTCTTTATGCGTGTGGACGCGCCCGATCAGGCGCAGCTCGTCGTCGCTCGCCGACTGCATCCCGAGCGAAACGCGGTTGAAACCCGCTTCTCTGAGCTGCCGCAGTGCTGATACCTCCCGCGCGCTGTCGGGATTCGCCTCGGTCGTGATCTCAGCGTTTTTGTCCACGCGGTAATGGACAAAGACCGTCTCTAAAATGCGGCAGAGCCGGTCTGCGCCGAGATAGCTCGGCGTGCCGCCGCCAAAGTAGATCGTGTCAACGGTATGGCCTTTTGCCTGATCCGCCCAGCGGATCAGATCGCGCTGCAAAGCCGCGGTGTAGGCGTCCATCTTCTCCTCTGAATGAGGAAGCGAGTAGAAGTCGCAGTAAATGCACTTCGCCTTGCAGAACGGAATGTGGAAATACAGTCCCAGCGGTCGCATCGCGTCAACTCCTTTACAAAAATGTCCTCGCCCATTGTAACACAAACCTCGCCGCGCGCAAGACGGTATCGCGCGGATATTTCGTCCATTTCCCGCAAACACTACGACAAAAGGAGTGATTCTTCATGGATATGACGCCTCAGGAATATCAGGAGTATGTCAAGCGCCTTGCGCCCAAATCGCCCATTTTCAAGGATACCGCCTTTGCCTTTTTCATCGGCGGCGCGATCTGCGCGCTCGGCCAGCTCATCCAGAACGGCTTTCTCTCGCTCGGCCTTGCAAAGGCGGACGCAGGCACGGCGACCTCGATCTGCCTCATCTTCCTCTCCGCACTTTTAACAGGCTTAAACCTTTACAATTCCATCGCGCGCTTTGCCGGGGCCGGCACGCTCGTGCCGATCACGGGCTTTGCCAACTCCGTTGTCTCCCCCGCCATCGACTTTAAGAGCGAGGGCTTCATCACCGGCATGGCGTCAAAGATGTTCGTCGTCGCGGGGCCGGTCATCGTGTTCGGCACGCTCGCGAGCGTTGTGTACGGTGTTGTTCTGATGCTGCTGTGAGAAAAAAAGGAGCGCCGCGGCGCTCTCTTTTTTCGCACACGTCCGCGCCATTTCGTCAAGGGGGCAAATTGACGAAATTTGCTTTCTCCCTCTTTCACCGCGCGGAGGAGACGGAAGCGTGTCCATTCATGGTTTATCCGCGGTTATTCTGTTGACATAACGATGTGGAAAACTCTGTGGAAACTGTGAATAACTTTGTTGTTCCAGTGCGTTCCCGCCGGTTGACAATTGGTTATGCTCGACGCGTTTCGGCAAAATCAGCGGTGGAATTCCCGCGCCTGCGTGCATTTCTCCCGCAAAAGGAAAAATCTGCCGCGGCCACTTGCCATTGTGGTCAAAAAATCGTATAATGTACCAAGTTTTGTGTTTGAAGATCAGAATCGTAAATTTCGGCGAAATGGAGAAACCCCAATGGCAGAAGCAAAAAAAACGAATTACGGCAACGAGAGCATCTCGTCCCTCAAGGGCGCGGACCGTGTGCGCAAGCGCCCGGGCGTCATCTTCGGCTCGGACGGGCTGGACGGCTGTGAGCACGCCGTGTTCGAGATCCTTTCGAACTCCATCGACGAAGCGCGCGAGGGCCACGGCAAGCTCATCACCGTCACCCGCTACTTAGACCACAGCATCGAAGTAGAGGACATGGGCCGCGGCTGCCCTGTGGACTATAACCCCAAGGAAAAGCGCTTCAACTGGGAGCTCGTGTACTGCGAGCTCTACGCCGGCGGCAAGTACAACAACTTGGACGGCGACAACTACGAATACTCCCTCGGCCTCAACGGCCTCGGCGCGTGCGCGACGCAGTATTCCTCGCGCTATATGGACGTGACCGTCTGGCGCGACGGGAACAAATACTCCCTGCACTTCGAACGCGGCGAGCCCGTGGGCAAAAAGGGCGATGAGCTCAGGATCGAGCCGACCGACCGCGGCCGCAAAACCGGCACGCGCACGCGCTGGCTGCCCGACCTCGACGTGTTTACCGATATCGACATTCCCGCCGACTACTATGTCGAAACGCTGCGCCGTCAGGCCGTCGTCAACGCGGGCATCACGTTCCGCTTCAAAAACGAAGTTCTCCCCGGGCACTTTGAGACGCAGGACTTCGTCTACGAAAACGGCATCATCGACTATGTCGCCGAGATCGCGGGTGAAGACGCCCTGACCACCCCCGTCTTCTGGGAGACGGAGCGCCGCGGCCGCGACCGCGAGGACAAGCCCGAATACAAGGTCAAGCTCTCCTGCGCGTGCTGCTTCTCGAATAAGGTGCAGCGCATCGAACACTACCACAACTCCTCGTGGCTCGAGCACGGCGGCAGCCCCGAAAAGGCGTCGAAGACCGCCTTTGTCTACGCCATCGACAAGTATTTGAAGGACAACAACAAATACCAGAAGGGCGAGGCGCGCATCGCCTGGCAAGACATCGAAGACTGCATCATTCTTGTCTCGAACAACTTCTCCACGCAGACGAGCTACGAGAACCAGACGAAAAAGGCCATCACGAACAAGTTCGTGCAGGAAGCGATGACGGACTTTCTGAAGTCCCGCCTCGAAACCTATTTCATCGAAAACCGCGTCGACGCGCTCAAGATCGCCGAGCAGGTGCTCATCAACAAAAGAAGCCGCGAGAGCGCGGAAAAGCAGCGCCTGAACATCAAGAAAAAGCTCTCCGGCAGCATCGACATCTCAAACCGCGTCGAAAAGTTTGTCGACTGCCGCACGCGCGACGTCTCTCGCCGCGAGATCTACATCGTTGAGGGCGACAGCGCCCTCGGCAGCGTCAAGCTCTCGCGCGACGGCGAGTTTCAGGGCATCATGCCCGTGCGCGGCAAGATCTTAAACTGTCTCAAGGCCGACTATCCGCGTATTTTCAAGAGTGAGATCATCACCGACCTTTTGAAGGTTCTCGGCTGCGGCGTCGAGGTGCCGGGCAAGTTCGTCAAGGATCTAAACGCTTTCGATATCAATAACCTCCGCTGGAACAAGGTCATCCTCTGCACCGATGCCGATGTCGACGGCTTCCAAATCCGGACGCTCATCCTGACGATGATCTACCGCCTCTGCCCGACGCTGATTTGCGAGGGCTATGTCTACATCGCCGAGACCCCGCTTTTTGAGATCACCTGCGGCGAAAAGACGTGGTTCGCCTACACGGACAAGGAGAAAAACGACATCGTCAAGACCCTTGAGGGCAAGCGCTACAAGGTCGACCGCTCGAAAGGTCTCGGCCAGAACGACCCCGAAATGATGTGGCTCACGACCATGAACCCCGAGACACGCCGTCTCATCAAGGTCATGCCCGAGGACGCGGAGGCGACGGCACACTCGTTTGATCTGCTGCTCGGCGACAATTTGCAGGGCCGCAAGGACCACATTGCCGAAAACGGCTACAAATACCTCGAAATGATCGACGTATCGTAATACGAACAAGCAGGAAAGGAGCCTTACTTTATGGAAGGCATTTTACTTCACGTTCTCTATCGCGGCGAAAAGGCTAATGACTTTGCATCGGAGATGGAGCGAAGCGGCCTGCGCGCCGCCGTCCTCGCGGAAGAGGGCTGCATGCAGTACGACTACTACCGGCCTCTTGCCGAGGAAAACTGCGTGCTGCTCGTGGAGCACTGGCGCGACCGCGCCGCGCTCGACAAGCACTCCGCGGGCGAGCCGATGGCAAAGCTCAAGGCGCTCAAGGCAAGCTACGACCTCGCAACGACCGTTGAGCGCTTTGAATGAGGAAGGGCGCATCCGGGGCAAAAAAATTGGGAATCTGCTAAGGAGTTTTGATAGCTATAAAAAAGATTGTTCTTAAAACTGTGATAGGGATTCTTCTTGTTTGCAGCTTATTTGTCGGTTTTCTTTATATAAGCAGCGACATTGGCATAGCGTCGGGCAATCTGGAAACAGACATTCGTTCGTCGCAGAAGATCAAGGAGGATTGGGCGATCGATGGAAGTGTTTCTGACACGATGGCTGCATATATTTCTTATCCGCAGGACATGAGCGACCACACTTTTTCCGTCTATGTCAATCGCCCGGGACTTTCCTTCGGATATTTCTTCCGCGCGGGCGGAAAACTCTCGGAGATCCAGGAAGGAATTGCAGAGTTCACCGCAGAGGGGGCTAATGAGCGCGCATTGATTTCCATGAATCAGCAGCAGGTGCAGCAGCTTCAAATTGATGATGGCCACGCCAAACAAGCGATCGATATCGACAGCGATCAGCCCTTTGCGATCGTCCTGCCGATCAATGCGGGCAGCATTACTTTTTATGACGTGAACGGAAATGCTGTAGAATATTGGAATCATCCTCTTTAACAGCTTCCGGTTTGCCAAGCCGGCTTCATCCCTTCAAGAACGAAGTTCCCCTGCATCATTCGACCGCAAAAAATCTTTGCACAAGCATGAAGACCCGACCGATGATCGTCCATCGGTCGGGTCTTCTGTTCTGATACACTTTTTTCACGCCTTCTGCGCGCCGACGTCGCCGAGGGCGGCGGCCGCCGCTTTCTCCCGCCGGCGCACGCAGAGCGTGCCGTTTTCCGCCGCCAAAACCGCCGTGTCGCCGCTTGCGAGCGTGCCGTCCAAAAGGCAGGTCGCGAGCGCATCCTCCACTTCGCTGCGGATGAGCCGCCGCAGGGGACGCGCGCCGTAGGAAACATCGTAGCCCCGCTCGGCGAGGGAGACCGCGCAGTCCTCGTCCGCCTCAAGCGTGATGCCGAGCGCCGCAGCGCGGGAAACGGTCTGCGCAAGCAGCCGCCGCGCGATCTCGGCGCAGTCCTCGCGCGATAAGCGGCGGAAGACGATCGTCTCGTCCACGCGGTTCAAAAATTCCGGCCGGAACGTCCGCCGCAGCTCCGCGATCACCGCCGCCTTCACGGCAGCGAACTGCGCGTCGGCGCTTTTCTGCTCCTCCGGCGCAAAGCCGAGCGGCGTGCCCGCCGCCGTGATGCTCTTCGCCCCGATGTTCGACGTCATGATGACCGCCGTGTTGCGAAAGTCCACCTTGTGGCCCTGCGCGTCCGTCACGACGCCGTCCTCTAAAATTTGCAGCAGGATGTTCGAGAGATGTTATAAGCAAAGGTGCAGAAGTCCTTGAAATGAGCCTAGAAGAATTGTTTGAAAAGACAATTTTAGCAATGAGAAGTTGTGAAGATATTGTTGAAGAGGAGCTAAAGGAAGTATGTAAATAGATGGAAAAGTTAGTACAGTTGGACATAATTATAAAATAATTAGATTAATATTTATAATTTTAGAAAAAGCGCTCAAGAATAATGATTGAATAATATATTTTTAGTTGTTATATTAATAAAGAATTAATTTAATATATTATTAAGAGGAGAATATGGATGCAAAGGAATAAGGAAGAATATTATAATATTACAAAAAATGCAAAGCCACATTTAAATGTACTTAATTTTTTAAACTTTAATGTGTTACCGGGAAAAGCTGTTGACTTAGGGTGTGGTGCAGGAAGAGACACTATAGAGTTACTAAAAAATAATTGGAAGGTTTTATCTATAGATAAAGAAGATACAGAATCTATTATAAGAGAACAGCTAAACCAAAAAGAATCAGAGAATTTTAAGTTTGAAAAATGCTTTTTTGGTGAAATGAATTTGCCTAAAGTAAATTTAATTGTTGCAAATTTT
>ERZ857785.1391-NODE-1391-length-26617-cov-6.567277_pt1 | contig 26617 bp, 24 predicted proteins | sample MGYA00519763_ERZ857785 | MGnify/ENA primary metagenome ERZ857785 (study PRJEB31778, sample SAMEA3449365) | human gut metagenome | biome: human gut; feature: human-associated habitat; material: faeces | place: United Kingdom | collected 2010/2012 ...
TCAAGCCTTATCATTAAGTTAATTATTTTTTGTCCAACAAAGTCGGTTCACTTCACAAAATCCTCCATTTTTATTTAATTCTTACAAATCGATCTTTAATATCTTTGACCTTTACACCTTGTGTAACTGTCGCATTTTCATCACTATACTGTGATATAGTGCAATCGTCATCTATTTTATCTTCATAACTAATAACAAAATAAATATCTTTTTCACCATTATTGATTACTAAATAACATTCCTTTTCTTTATCAAACATCTTTGTTATATCAATCACTTTATCTTGATAATAGAATAAACATTTATCTTCTTTTTCATCATAAACAATTTCACTATTATCATTCATACTTTCTGCAAGTTCATCACCACTCATTGGTTCTATTCCTGTAAGTGTTCCTTTTGATCCTGAGTATGTTCCCATATCAATGACGTTACCATCCTCATCTGTCGTATAGAAATGATAAACATGATCTTCCACTTCTTCATATTGAATCATTCTTTTTTTTCCATGAAACCATACCTCTATCTTACTTTGTATACCCCCTATATCGAAAGCATAAGCTACGGTAAATGTGGAAAGTAATATAATAAATGAAGTGACAAAAGTAATAAGGGATTTAGGTATTCTATTTTGACTTAAATTAACTTCTTTTTGATAATGAACATGTTTAAACGCTTGTTTATACGCTTCTTTATTCTTCATCGTTCCAGTTCTCCTTGAGTTGTTTTTTTAATAATTGTCTTGCTCTAGAAAGTCTTACTTTGACATTTCCTTCATTTAATTTTAATTGTTGAGCAATTTCTTTAATTGAATAATCTTCATAATAATATAAGTGAATCACAATACTATACTTTGACGGCAAAGCCATCACTGTTTGAAATAATTCTTCATCCTGTGGGGTATCAAAAGAAATAGTAGCCATATAGTCTTCTAACGATACTTGTTTTCTTCGCCAAAACTTTCTTTGAATATCTTTTGCTTTATTAATAGCTACTTTATATAACCAAGATTGAATATGTTCTTTAGATTCAAAATCTTTTTTATATGTATGATATCTAAGAAAAGTTTCTTGAACAACATCCTCAGCATCATCAGGATTCTTTAAAATGGATAATCCTATCGCAAAAATACGATCTTTATATGTTGCAATCACTTGTTCTGTATCTATCTTCATAACTGCCTCCTCAAGAGCTCTTTCACTTATAATACGTTTTATATAGAAAAAAGGTAACAAAAAGTCTATGTATTTCTACATAAACTTTTTATTACTTATTCATCTCTATGATAAAATGAACTTCTTCGTCTTGTACAACTTTACAAGTATAGTTGTGTAAATCTAAAATATTTCTAACAATCGCTAATCCCATTCCTGTAGAATTTGTATCATTTCTGGATACATCTGCTTTATAGAGAGGTTCAAATATATGATTAATATCTTTATTTTCTATTTTTGATCCATCGTTACTTATAATTATTTTTTCTTGTCTATAAACAATATTTATTTTTTTATTTGCATATTTAAAAGCATTGTTGATTAGATTGTCAAAGACAATCATCATCAATTGTTGATCACATGAAATATTGATTTTAGGATCAATATCAATCGTAATGATTTTTGATTCTAAATCATAATGTTTTAATACTTCTTCAATCATTGGCGAAAGATTATAATTTTGTTTATGCAACTGATAAGACTTTGTCGTTCTTGTATATATCAACATTTGATTTAAAAGATTATTCATATGCTTAGATTCATCTTCGATCATTCTTAAGTATTTATGTTGTTTTTCAGGATTAACATTTTCTATCAACATTTCTGTACTATTTAAAATAACTGCGTTTGGTGTCTTCATTTCATGGGCCATTGCATTGATAAATAAGTTTCTTGTTTTATTTAATTCTTCTCTTTCATTTTCAAGATACGTATATATAAAATAAATACATGATAGAATAATTTGTACTAAACTAAACATTAAAATAAATTTATCTTTTAGACTATCTAAAACAATATTTGGGGTATCGATAAACATATTAAATTTTATACTATTTTCTTTATTTACATAATGAACATATATCTTTGACTTATCAGAAGAAATAGCACATGTTTCTTGTTCTACTTTAATATCTTTTTCTTTTGGATTCTTTTCTAGTGTTTGTTTTGAATTAAAAAACATTAATTCAAAATCACCAAGTCTATTTTGATCGTTTGCTTTTTTATTTTGATATTTATACCATGAATAATAATTCATTGTTCCTTGTGAGTTACCGAGTTTATAAGTCATATGACTATTTTCATCATAAAAGACAATTTGATCTATGATGTATTGATTATCTTTTGAATGAAAACTCATCTTTTTTATAGTACAACCATCTTGATTTTGATTATAAAAGTCTAATAAATTATTTATCTCTTTTTTATTAAAAGATTTTTCTAGATTAAAAAGAGTATACTTATCATTTGTACTATCTTTAAAAAAGATAATAAAGTTTTTATTATTTAATTTATATTTATCTTTTACTTTATATTCAAAAGCTATATTTTGTTTAATATCAAAACCATTACCATCATAAATAGTAGATAGTACATCATGCATATTATTTTCAATATTTTTATCACTTTGCGTTATCATTTTATTCGTAACATCACTTGCTAGTGACCACATAACAGTATCCATTGTATTAAGATTACTCGTGTACATCTGCCTACCTATAATAAAAACAATAATTAACACACTTTCAATTAATAAAAATCTTTTAAATTTCTTATTTTTAAAGGCAAGATAAAACATGCCTAATAATAAAACAATACTTAACGCTCTTAAAAAATCAACCATTTTCAAACACCTTCGTTTCAAAACAATAACCTTGTTTAATCACTGTCTTTATTCCCTTTTGATAAGGTCCCAAGGCTTTTCTTAATATTTTAATATGTGTATCAACACTTCTTTCCTGTCCTTTATAATCAAATCCCCACACTTTTAATAAAATCTGTTCTCTAGATAAGATTTGATTTGGATTTTTTATAAAATATTCTAATATTTTATAATCTATTATTTTTAAATTCAAATTTTGATTATTAAGATATGCTTGTTTTTCTCTTGTATTTAACTTTAATATACCTTTTTCTAAAAATTGATAATGTTTTCTGTTTGTAATAGCTTTACATTTAGCAAGTAATACAGGTAAGGAAAATGGTTTAATAATATAATCATCACAACCTAATTCATAACCCTTTAATTGATCAACTTCTTGTACTCCAGCTGTAATAAAAAGTATCGGTGTTTCTTCTTTTTCACGTACCTTTTGACATAAAGTAAATCCATCCATCTTAGGCATCATTACATCTAATAAAATAAGATCAAAACTTTCTGTTAAAAAGCAATAATAAGCATCTTCTCCATTATCAAAACTTTTTACTTCATAGTCATTTTCTACTAAGTAATCTTCTAGTATTTCTCTTAAATGATCATGATCTTCAGCAAGTAGTATCTTCATAACAATACCTCCCTTCATCTTTAATATACTTTCTTCATTTGTAATCTTTGTGTAAGTTCTTTAATAATTTAATTTTATATTATGATATCTTAAAGATTCAACTCTATTCCATCATATTTCATATAAAAAAGAAACAGTATCATACTGTTTCCCTCGCCCTAGTTATTATTATCTTTTTTTGGTAAATACCAATAATTATTGAACTGATATAAGAATGTTTTTGAACCCGGTGGCATTTCTACAAATGCATGATATACATTCATGAAATCTACTGCTGAATTTGCAACAACAAACATAGCGGCCATTCCTAAAAAAAACTTACATTTTGTTAATGAAATATAATAAGGAACTAAACCAAATAAAATATCAGGAATAAGATTGATAGCTATATATTTTTTCTTTGTAAACTCTGTTGTATATACTCCTGCAAAACCAACACGTGGTATTTTAAACATATAAATTTCTTTATAGAAATAAAACTGACATAGTTTTGAAAGAACTAATAAAATATTTGCGAGTATAAAATAGCTAAAAAGATTTGATAAATCCATAGAATCAACATTTCTAAAAAGAACATTTAAATATTCTGGTACAAACATAATACATATAATAATAAAAGTAACAATACTTGTTTGTATATTCTGTTTTTTTCTATCCGTTGGCTCATTAAATCGAATAGCCACTTCTTTAAGCTTATTTGTTGGGAGTGGATTAGTTTCTGGATCTAATTTCCCCATATATTTTATCTTCATAAGTTGTCTCCTCGTATATCCTGTTTCACTTTTATCTATAAATACATCATACCATACATATCACTATTTATTTTACTAAAACATAATACAAAAAAAAGAATGACATAACGCCATTCTCTTATAAGTTCTTAATATCTTGAACGACACGTTGTAAATCTTCTCTGATTTTAATAGATTGTGGACAAAGTTTTTCACATTTACCACATTTCTTACAAAATTCAGCTTGTGCATCTCCTAGATTTGTATAACGTCTTTTAGCTGTATCTTTAAGACCTAACATACCATATTCATTCCATAACTTGAAGTTACCTGGAATATCAATTCCAAATGGACAAGGCATACAATAACGACATCCTGTACATCCATTTTTAGTTTTTGCTTTAATCATATTAGCTACTTTTTCTACAAGTTTTTCTTCATCTTGATCTAATGGTTTAAAATCTTTAAAAGTAGCTAAGTTATCTTCTACTTGAGCATAAGTTGACATACCACTTAAAACAACTTTAACATTTAGAAGTGAAGCCACAAAACGTAAAGCCCAACTTGAAATGCTAACATTTGGATTATAGTCAGTAAAGACTTTTTCAATATCATTTGAAAGGCCAGCAAGAGCTCCGCCTTTAATAGGTTCCATAATAACTAATGGTACATTCTTTTCTTCTGTAAGTTTGTATCCTTTCATTCCTGCTTGGATATCTGTATCAATGTAATTTAATTGAATTTGACAGAAATCCCAATCACGATAATTAATGATTTCTTCAAATACTTCATAATCATCATGGAATGAAAAACCAAAGTTTTTAATTCTTCCTTGTTTCTTTAATTCTTCACAATAAGGAATGATATTTAAATCAATAACTTTTTTCCATGTATCTTTATTTAAAGCATGTAATAAATAGAAATCAACATAATCGACATCAAGTCTTTTCATTTGTTCTTCAAAGATTTCTTTTGCTTGTTCCAATGAATCAATTTTAAACATTGGTAACTTTGTCGCAAGATAAAAATCTTCTCTTTTATATTTCTTTAAAACTCTACCTACAAATGGTTCACTTTCGCCATCATGATAAGGATAAGCTGTATCAATGTAAGTCACACCACTTTCAATAGCATGATCTAACATTCTTTCTGCTTCTACCTCATTAATAGTGCCATCTTCCTTTTTAGGAAAACGCATGCAGCCAAATCCTAATAATGAAGGATTGACATTAAGTTTATCAATTTTACTATATTCCATCCTTTTATCCTCTCTAAATTAACCTACATTTATTGTAAACCCTAAAGCTTGGTTTATGTCAAGATAGATTTAAACTTTACATTCTTGCTAATATGACATACGACATTAGCAAATTTGTAAAGTAATCAATAAATAAAAAGGCATAAAAAAAAGCATTAATTAAAAGTTTATAAAATACTATTTTTATCCATTTACTTTACTGTTCAACCATACTTTTTCAACATAATTTGATATAATTGTTTTGTTATCGTCCTCCCTGAAAGGAGGTGATGTTAATTGTTTTCCGACTTAGTAGTATCTGTCGTGGCAGGTGTGTTAGTTTATTACATATGCAAATGGTTAGACAAAAGATTTAAGCGATAACTAGCCTAGTGTTAGACCACTCTAAAAGTTAGAAAAGGTAAGGATCCACCAATCCTTACCTTTTCGTTTTGATGCAATTGTTCTCCGACTTGCAAGTAAAGTATAGCATACTTTACGTGTAGTACACAAGTTATTGTACATTCACTTAAATTTTTATTTTTTCTTTCAGAAATTACTTTATCAAAAAATTTATCCTTTATTTCATATAACTCCTTTAAAAATTGAATTTCTATTTTTGTTCTTCTCTTTAGTTTTACTGACTAATTATCACTTTCTCTTTTATATCTAAAATATAAGAAATTTAATATCAATTATCCAAGAAAAAGGATATTAATATTTAACAACAATTATTTTAATACTTCTACTAAATCACATAAATCATCATATAGAGTATTTAAGTATTTGATATTCATATCAAAATTATATGTTTCCGTTGTTTTAATCATTATTGTACAAAATAGTCGTTCACTTAATAACGTTGTATAATTATAAAATCCAAATGGTATTTCTTTTGTAATATTATCATATTGAAAATGACAAACTAGATTAAATATTTGCATTGGTAATGATTGTGGAAATGGATCATTATTAGTCGTTAAAAGTGATTTTAATAATTGAGACTTTTTATTTCCACTTAATATCTTTACTTTTCTTTTATTTGTTAATTCATCATATGTTCTTAGAAAAATAGCAATTTTTAAAGGATAAATAGTATATTTATCATCTATCTTTTCTATATATAATCCTTCATTTTCATCAAATGTATCAATCCATTGTTTATCATACTCAATAGCATTCCTTAGAAATTTAACAGCATTACTATTTAAAAAATTATGTCTTTGTTTACTTTCTATTTTTCCAATTGTTTGTTTACAAAAATAGAATAAGTCATCACTCATTAAAAATTCATTTAAATCTTCTAATGAAATATGCATATTCTTCCAAATATCAGGTGGCAATATCTCAAATTCTCCTGTATAAAATAACTTTTGAAAATTATTATCAAGATTATTTAAAAGATCAACACTATAAACCAATCGATTATATTGATTACAATATTCCACCATTTGATTGATAGGATTTTCATTATATTCTCTTATTGTTATTTGATTACTATACATAATATCTTCTATAGTGCTCTCTAATGTATTGTTAATAGACAAATCAAATCTTTCAATTGCAAGATTTTCAATCAATTTTTCAATTTTATATGAGATTTTTTCAAATTCATTATTAGTTGTACAAAAATAATAACAGGCTTCTTCATCATCAAGTAAGTTTAAAATAATAAATGATAAATGATTTCCTTCTAAAGCACCTTCTTCATAGCTCTTTTTATAATTCATATTTTCTAATGAAAGACTCTTAAATATATTTTCTTTTGGAAAGATAAAATAATTCATCATATAAAAGAAATAAAGCACTTGTAAGTATCTTTTATATTCATTCAAATCTTCCGGCTCATGGACTTCAAAATTTTCTAATCTATTATTCAAAGCAAATCTACTTTTATCATTTCTTACAAGTATTTGCTTTATTTCTTCTTTTCCTCTATCCCAAGTAGCTTCATCAATACTCACTCTATCAACAAAAACTTCCCTATTATTTTGATCCCTATGTCTACAAACAATTTTTCCTTCTATATTATATATCTTCTCTGTTATTCTTATTATTTCTTCAGCTAAACAATTAATATTTGCTTGTTCATTAGATAAATCTTCTCCTATATCAAAATTACTTTGTAATTCTTTATTTTTAAATAACATATCATTTCTCCTCATGAAATAAAACGGGTAAGAATATAATAATTCTTACCTGTTCAAAATTTAATCATTTGTATATTCAAAAGTAACAGTATATTTTTTATTATTAATTTTTCCAACATTATTAATATAACTTTTTATCAATTCTTCTGCTCTTTCATCAGCTTGTACAAATAATATTTTATTCTTCTTTGTTTCTTTTTTCATTGATTCATTTGCTTTACTATAAGCTTCCTTTTCATCTTCAGAAGTGATATCACTGACAAATAATCCCTCTTTATCAGAATAATAATGATCTTTATCCAATGAATCCGCATTAATACTTATTCCTTTTCGTAATATTTTAGAATGAGGCATTGTAACTTTTATTTTGTTGCCATCCATCTCCATTTGCAATTGTGAGATATCCGTTCCAATTTTTACAGTTCCTTCATATTCAATCCATAATTTTTTATTATTTTTCAAAAACAAAAATGCTGTCCCTGGATTATCATATTTTGCAACATTATGATACGTTGTTTCAATTGTTGCTAAATCTGCAATTCCTCTCAATTTATTAACCGTAGGTATAATATCCTTTTTTTCATTTTCATTAGAATGTCTAATAAATATTCCTGCTCCAAAACAAAGTACTAAAATGATAATACCAAAAACCCATAGATTCTTATTTTTCATTTTCAACACTCCAATCATATGTATATTTATTTCCATTTTCTTCAATTAGAGGATCTATCAAAGCTTTTAAAAGCCTTTTTAAATTATCTTCTGCAAGTTTTTTTATAGCCTTGTTGTTTTTAGTTTCCGTCTTAGCATCATTCACTGCTAATTTATATGCTTCATTTGTTACCCCTTCTTTATCTTCTGATTTATCATAGAAAATGTAATCCAATTTTTGCATATCAACATTGGGTTCCTCTATTTCAATTGCAGGTAATTTAATCGAAATCTTGTTATCCTCGATACTCATTATTTCAATTTTCCTCATATCTACGCCTGCTTTAATATTTGCTTCGTAATTAACAAGATAGACCGCTTTTTTTTCACCTTTTTTTACTTTTTTAGCTACCCCATTATAAGTCATTTGATATGTTGAAATTTGACTTGTTTTAATTACATCGGTCAACGTTGATTTTGTTATTATGGTCGTTTCCCCTCCAAAATACTTATTGTATGCAGGTAAAATAGCAAGTTTTACACAAATAACAGCAACTATAAATAAAAATAAAATTGTAGCAATTTTACTTTCAATAATATTGTTAATGAATTTTACAATATGTATTTTTTCCTTTCCCTTCTTATTTTCTTTATTCATATGTTTTCCTCCCTTTAAAATTACATCTTTGTAATATTATACAATATTTTGTCGAATCATTTAATACACATACTAATAAACGCAGAAAAATTTCTGCGTTTATTCTCTATTATTATTCTTCATCCAATTCTTGATCATCATCTGTTGTATCCGTAGTATTTTGATTTTCATTATTTGTACTAGGAGCAGAAATTGAAACATTTAACTCAAAATCATCTTCATCATAACGAATATCAATCTTATATCCTTCACTATTTTTAGCATAATAAGAATCATCAAAATTATCTGCATCCACTGTATAACCCATTTTCTTACATTTATCAACATAGCTATCATAGTCATCTTTAGTTAAACCACATGCAACAAAAGAAAAACTTTTCTTATTATCTATATAATCTTTTTTAATAACTTGTGCTTTAGGTTTAGGTAATTTATCTTTAAATGTTCCTTTTGTCCAATAGATAGCTTTTTCAGTTTTTTCATCTTCTGTATATTCTTTTGATTTATAATCATAATAGGCTGTATGTATTTTATCGTTACTTATATATTCTATAGTTGCTGTAGATGGATCAGCTAAATTAATATAACTTGCATCTTGTAAATAATATATACCACTATAGTAATAAACTCTTTGATTTTTTACTGTTTTATTTTTATTTACAATTCTATTAGATTTTGCATAAAATTCAATTTTTTTATTTTTTATTTCTTCCATGCCTTCATCATCTGCATTTACTACATCTTTTATATGTTTATAAAACTTTTCTTTATCTTCTTCTTTTAAATCATCTTTTTCTTCAAAAGTTAATTCAAAATGTGTAATCGTATAAGGTGTATTATTTGTATAATCTAGTAATGCATATCGATCACCATCTACAATTCCTTGTCTAACTTTCCAATCTATATCCTCTATATTAATTTTTGATTGTTTTTCTAAATCACTATTTGTGTTATTCTTCTTATTATTAGAACTACATCCACCTATTATAGCAATCATACATATTAAAATTATGCACTTTATTCCTCTTTTCATTTTTCATATCCTCCAAAATATTTCTTTTTAATATATATTGATAACTCCAACTTTGTTTCTAGCTGTTCTACTTTCTCATCAATCATTTGTAATATCTCATTATTGGTTTTTGAATTAAAGCTTTGTATTTCTAATATACTAAATCCTATAGATTGGAAGTCTTTTATTTCTATGTAATCATTCAATTGTTTTTCGTCATAAAATCTATATCCTGATTTTGTATCTATGATAGAAGGCTTTAAGATTCCTATTTGATCATAATATCTAAGAGTGTAAACACTGCATTTACAAAGTTTGGAAAATTCCCTAATTTTTAACAACTATTCTATCACCTCTAATTTTAGTTTATCATTCTAGCTAACTAGAGGGTAAAGCCTAAACAACACCTCTTTGTTATCTACATTTAAAATTTATCATTATTTATTTACAAACATTAAAGGCAAAAACATAGAAATATTTAGCGATAAAATTTTTTACATTATGATATTATTAATTTAGAAAAACTAATACTTGGTGTAGGCGCTATTGTAGGTGGTGGATTAGATTTATTTGAAACTAAAGTTATAGCAGATAGATCTTATGATTGGTTTATGAAGGAAAATTTCTCATAATAATTAATATTTTAAAGTTAGAAAAGGTAAGAATCCATCAATCCTTACCTTTTCATTTTGATGCAATTGTTTTCAGATTTGTAAATAAATCATAGCATATTTGCTTCCTGAATTATGTTTTAAAATTATATATTATTTAAGCTATATTTAGATAAAGTATTTTATAATTTAACTATCTTTATGATTTCCAAGCCAATGACTTGCACAATATGCAAAACATGCCGTACCAATAACACAAACATTTTCATCAAACTGTGCTTTAGGATGGTGTAAAGGATAATCGCCACGTTCATCCATAAATCCAGCAGTTAAAATCATATAAGTTGTCGGTATTTTTTCAGCAATAATAGCCAAATCTTCTGATACCGTTGCTGTACTATTAGGTATTCCTTTTAATCCTTCAATTCCTATTTGTGACATATATTCTGCCATTTCTAAAGTTAGCTGCGGATCACACATAAGCGGTGGTACTGTTGAAACCATTTCAATTTCAACTGTTCCACGATAGGTATCTGCAATTTTATGACATACTTCCTTCATACGACTTAATAAATTTTCTCTCTTGTTGAAACATTATTTGTTCGAAGTGTTCCTTGTAAAATATCACTTTCAGGTATGATATTAGCTGCACTCCCAGCATTAAACTTACCTATTGTAAGTGTGCATATATCTTGAGGATTTGCTTCTCTTGAAATAAGTTCTTGTAAAGCAAGATGAATATGTACACCGATATTTATAGGATCTATTCCTTGATGAGGATAGGCTCCATGTGTTCCTTTTCCATGAATTATTATTTTAAATTCATCAACAGAGTTCATCATAATGACCCCTGCATTATACATATAAGTACCCACTTGATTTTTCCCTATCATCATATGATAAGCCATTGCTGCATCTGGTCTTGGATTATCTAAAATTCCATGTTCAATCATACCATTGGCACCTTTAAATACTTCTTCAGCATTTTGAAACATTAATTTTACTGTTCCTTGTAAATGATCTTCATCTTCTTTTAACATTCTTGCTGCCGTTAATAACATAGCTGTATGGATATCATGGCCACAGGCATGCATGTTTCCTGAAGTACAAGTAAACTCTTCTCCACTTAATTCAGTAATCGGTAAAGCATCCATATCTGCCCTCAATAAAATAACGGGTTTTCCTTTACCAATCGTTGCAGTTACTCCATGTCCACATAATTGGGGGTTGAATTCCATATTCTTTCAATTGTTTCATAAGATATTCAACCGTATTTGGTAAATCTAATCCTACTTCTGCATTTTTATGAAGATATCTTCGTATTTCAATAGTATCTTCTTTTAATTCATTTGCTCGTTTATAATAATCCATTTACATCCCCCCTCTATATACAAAAATAATTATATATCGCTTATTACCACCGTCAACTTCTTTTATATCCCCTTATCAAAAGTTAAAAAATTCATTTTCACTAATAAATCATCAAATTAAAAGGCACCAACAATTCCTATTTATCTAGGTTTATTAGTGCTCCTCTTAATTTTTTCATGTCCAACTTATTTATTGGTTTTGCTTTCAGCTTTTATATAATCACAATCGCTTTATTTTTTCTTCTTTTATATTATTGATAAATGAGTTCAAAATAACATAAGGTATATAAATTTTTATAAGGAAGGAAATATACCTTAGTCTAATTCTTCACCATTTGTTGTAATAACTTTTTTATACCAATAAAAAGAATCTTTTTTTATTCTTTTTAAGCTACCTTTGCCTAAATCGTCTAAATCAACATATACAAAACCATATCTTTTCTTCATTTCACCAGTTCCAGCTGATACAATATCGATACAACCCCAAGTTGTATAACCTAATAAATCTACTTTATCTATTTCTACAGCTTTTTTCATTTCTCTGATGTGTTCTCTTAAATATGCAATACGATAATCATCATGAATGCCATCTGCTTCAACAACATCATCATTTCCCATTCCGTTTTCTACAACAAATAATGGTTTTTGATAACGATCATATAATTCATTTAAAACAAATCTTAATCCTTCTGGATCAATTGGCCATCCCCAAGGTGTTTTTTCTAAATATGGGTTTGGTGATGCTTGTTGTCCACCAGTAGTTGTCGTATTAGGAGAAAAACGATCAAATGCAGTTGTTCGATAATACGAAAATGCAAGATAATCAGATGTATTTTCTTTTAACCATTTTTCATCCTCAGGTTCCATCTTTAATTTAAAATTATATTCATCAAAAATAGCTTGTGCATAATTAGGATAATATCCTCGACAAGTAACATCACTAAACATCAATGCTTTTCTTCTGAATTCATATGCTCCAAATACATCATCTGGATGACAAGTCGCAGGATAAATTCCAGAAAGTGCACACATTGTACCTAACATAAAATGTGGATTGATCTCTCTTGCCATTTTATTTGCCATTGCGCTGGCAACTAACATATGATGAATTGATTGAAACTTAATTCCCGCATCTTCTAATGGTGTTTCTCCTTGATTAGAATGAGCTCCAGTTTTACGATGATTCGAAGCTAATCCAAGTGTCCAATAACCACCCAATACATTTATTTCATTAACGGTAATCCAATAAGTAACTTTATCTTTCCATCTTTCAAAAAGAACTTTTGCAAATTTTAAATAAAAATCAATTAATTTACGATTGATCCATCCACCATATTTAGTAGCTAAATTTAAAGGCATATCAAAATGTAAAATTGTTACTAATGGTTCTATATTATGCTTTTTTAATTCATCAATAACATTATCATAAAAATGTAGTCCTTCCTCATTAGGTGTTTCATCATCACCGTTAGGAAATATTCTTGTCCACGATATCGAAAGACGATACGTTTTAAATCCCATTTCTGCCATTAAAGCAATGTCTTCCTTGTAGTGATGATAAAAATCTGTAGCTTGATGGCTTGGGTAATAATACCCTTCTTTTAAGAAACCAACATATCCATAAGGAATGCATTCTCCCATTTGGATTGTCACTTCATCATCTTGATCATTCTTACAAAAAATACGTCTAGGTTCATCCTTAGTTCCATTAGTTATTAAGTCGTGAACAGCAATTCCTCTGCCACCTTCCTGCCATCCACCTTCATATTGATTAGCGGCAGTAGCACCACCCCATAAAAAATTCTTTGGAAAACTCATATTTCATTTACTCCTTCTTCGTTTTACATTAATTAAACAATTTTTAAAGAACAAACTATTTTATTTTTGTTCAAGTTTGGCTTGTTTATTAGACATCAAAACAAATGGAACCCAAATAATAAATGTAACAATTAAAATAATAGCTTGAACAATAATTCCATGAATTCCATAGCTAATAAATCCTGTTACAAATACTGGTAACCCTGGTGGACAATCAAGTACTCCACAAGTTAAAAATCCTATATTTGTAGCAACTACAGCAATAAATGCTGCAATAACTGAATTAAGTATAAATGGAATTGCAAAGATTGGATTTAATACTAAAGGTAAACCGAAAACTACTGGTTCATTAATACCACAAATACCAGGAATTAATGAAAATTTTGCAATAGATTTATGATCTTCACGTTTTGAAAAAATGAAAATTGCTATTAATAATGATAGAGTAATTCCTCCTCCACCAACAACAACGAAACTAGTCCAAAAACCTCTTGTTAAAATATTTGTTGCAACTCCTCCAGCTTGTACAGCAGAAATGTTTTCTGCAAGTCCAGCAGCAGATAAAGGACCTCTAACTCCTTCAATAACCATACCACCATGAATACCTAAAAACCAGAATAATTGATTTGCTAATGCAAGAACAAGAATACCACCTGTTGTATTTGCTAACGCTTGTAACGGAAGTTGAATAATATTGTAAATCCAAACATTTAAATAATTACCAGTGAATGTATTAAATAAACATCCCCCAACTGAAAATGCAGTAATAATAATGAAAATAGGGATTAAAATATTAAATGAACGAGCAATTCCTGTTGGAACCGAATCTGGCATTTTAATTTTAATAGCATCAATGTTAGTCAATAATCCAAAAAATTTTACAGCAACCATTGACATAATCATTGAAACAAATAGTCCTTGTGCTCCAATAACACCTGCACCTAATCCATTGACCACAACTGGATCTTTTAAACCTTCGACCACTGTACTTATTGTATTTGGACATACAGCTAAATAACTTAATAATCCAATTAACCCACTTTCTAATTGTGGTAAGTTTTCTTTTTCAGCAAGTTTATAACCAATTAAAAATGCAATTGGTAATGACATACAAGAAATAGTCACAAAATTTATCGCTGTAAATGCTGGAGATAAATTTGATAGCCATGGAACCCATTGTGCCAAGCCATTAGCTCCAGATACTAATATATTTAACATACTACCAAATGAACCAACAATAATAAACGGTACAAACATCGTAAATGCTTCTTTAATCGAACCAAGATATTTATTTGTTTCGACTTTTGAGCTTATTGATAACAAAACATTTTGTAATTTATCTTTCATTTTTTTTCCTCTCTCTCTAAAAAATATAAGAATTTATTTCTGCAGATCTATCTATATCTTTCATATGTAATTATAAAACCTCTATTATAGAACTCAATGTATATAAATTCCATTTTATTGTGGAACTTTTCAAAATATAGAAAAAGAATTGATAAATTACCAATTCTTTTTCTATATTTTCAATTCAATATCATTAAATATTTTTATAATTTCTTCTTGGTTTTGTTTTTTTATAATTCTTTTTATATAGTTAGAATTATCCGCAAAATAAGAAAGTTCCTTATATAAATCTAAGATTTTTATCCCTATATTTTTACCAATAAGCGGTATAATAACAAGTTGTACTTTTTTCTTATTCCATAAAATAGGTTTTGATAAAATACCTATAATAATTTTTGTCTTTGGTTCATCAACACAACAAGATAAGATGGCGAGCATATTTTCTAATTCATAGTTTCCTATACAATCCTCTTCAATCAATTTTTTTGAAATACTTTCATTTCCTAAAGTATTTTTTATAATATAAGAAAGAACTCCTTCCTTTGTTTCTTCATTAATATTTTTTATTATTAAATTCCTCTTAATTACTTCTTGCATATGAAAACTATCTTGATCATCCAAAAAGGAGAGTATTCTTTTTTTATCATTATTATTTAAAAAATAATTAACTTCTATTACTGGTATAGGCAACTTATTTTTTATCGGTGTGCTCGTTATAAGAAAATCAACATCTTCAAAATCATAACTTTTAATTCCAATATAATCAACCGTTTGAATTTCATTTATAAATTTTCCGTACATTTCCTTTATCTGATACGCTAAAGTACTTGATGTTCCTCTTCCTACACCGCACATTAAAAGAATGTTCTTTTTATCTTTTATTTTCTTTCTAAGAAGAGCAAGTTCTAAATGTAACGCGATATATCCTATTTCCTCATCACTTAAATTATTTCCATGATAATCTACAAGATGATTACATGCAGCAACAGCTAATTGATAAGCCAATATATTTTGTTGTTTTATTTTATCAATAAGCGGATTACGAAGAACTACATTATATCTTGAACGAACCTCTAATGGAATAAGATGTAAAAGTAAGTAATCTCTTAATTCATTATCATTAGAAAAATCAATGCGCCATTGTGATTGAATATTAACTAACATAGTATTTACAATTTGATTAACATCAAAATCTTTGATAATACGATGAATACTTTCATCAAAATTTCTAATAATTCTCTTTGATGCTAAATGTATTGAAAGAGACACAATTTCTTGATCACTCATCTCAATTCCTAAGTGTTTATGAATTTGTTTTGCTAATTCTACAGCAACAACACTATCAGTCCAACGAGAAATATCAATAATCATTTCTTCTGTAGCTTTCAATAAAATACCTTGTTTAATTCTTTTTAATGATACAAAAATAACAATAATAAAGTTTTGAACAGATACTTCTGACATTGAAATTTGATATTTGACCATTACATTTTCAAGAATTTGACTAATATTTTGAATCATTAACAAATCATTAGAATTAAACCGATTTCCTGGAAAATCATCGCGTTGATCAATATAAGAAATATATATTGCTGCTAAGCATAATCTCTTGTTAAATTCTCTTCCTTCTACTCTCATTCCATAATGTGGTTTTTGTACTAATTTTAAATCATATTTTGACAGTGATTTTCTAATTCCCTTTAGATTTTGCGACAATACAGAAGCAGAAACAAATAGCATTTCACATAATGTTTCTGATTTAACCCAATCATTAGACTCTATCAAATATTTTTGAATCCAATCTTCTCTTTCATTAACACTAAAAACAAAAGAATCTTGTAAAGAGCGATAGGAATTACATAAATTAATAAATTCATCAACATTATTAATAACTAATTTTAATCCTTGAGATGTTTTGACATCAATATAATTCTTTGTTGATTTCATGTCTTCATTTATTAATTTAATGTCTTTTAATATTGTTTTGGTACTTACATTACATAACGCACTTAGATTTTCTGAAGTCACATATTCGCCGTTCTCTTTTAAATATTTTAATATTGTGTAATTTCTTTCATTCATATTGCTATTATAATATTTTATCTAGAAATTTGTCTACTCATGCTTTTTAACATATTAAAACCAATTAGCTATAATATATACTTTTAATAAGAAAAGACACATCTAATCAATGATTTTTATACCTAAATAAGTACTATTTTAAGTATATTTATCATCAATAGATGTGTCTTATTTTGATGTGTTAATCACAAATTTAAAATCAAAAAAACGTTGATTTTATTATTGTTCTATTTGTTTCTTGGTTTCATATGAGGTGTAAGTAACACCTCTACCGCAATCCCATAAATGTGTTGATATAACGTCGTTTTTCCGTTTTCTTTCCACTTTTAAGATTCTTCATTCAAGTTTTCACGGAAAATCTACGACTTTTATTTACGGTTGTATAAATAACATACAACCGGTATGTGTGATTCAACAATATAAAAATTATTCTTTGTAGGAATAAAATCACATATTAGCCTCTCCTTACATTAAATTTTTTCTACAATAACCTTAGATCAGCAGTAACGTCAATAATTAGATCATCAATAATCAACCATACATGATTGGTTATATTACAAGTATTATTATCGCGATACACACTATTTTCCTGTTCTAAACTCATCACGCAAATAAACCGTTAAAAAGTCACATGAATCATCACAACAACCATTATGTAAATTAGACATTCTATCCTATTTGCTAAACTTTCCCCTCTTCTCTGCTTTGATTATCGCTGAACAAAGAGAAATAGCAATATGTATATCTTTTAACTATTCTCTTCAAATTAAAAGTTTGTATTTTAATTACTATAATATCTTTCTAAATCTCATTCCTATACTCTTGGTTGCTTATGCAACATTTTCTTTTTTATATCATAAAATTTTACTTATTATTGCAAAATTTTTTATTAAAGTTTCATAATAAACATACATATAATAGTTAGTTGAAAATTCAAAATTAGAGTACTTTTTTAATTCTTCTTTTAAATGCTTAATAAGTTCATCTTCACCACGACTTTTATTATATAAATCCTTGTAATAATGCTTCGTTCTTGAAAATAGGATATTTGCAGATTCATTATAATAATCTGCTAATTTTAACATCGAAAATTGATTACATAGTCTTATATATATTTCCTCATCTAATTCTTCTTTACTGACATAATACTTGAAGTACAGTATCTTATCTTTAACAATCACTGATGCTTTTAGCCACTTAAAATCTCCCAAACTTTCTTCATATGGATGGAAAAAAACTTCACTCAAACTTGAGATATCTTCATCATTATCGGATTTATTTTTGTTACAATCTGAACAACATGGTAATAAATTTAATGGTGTGACTGAATAATTTGGATAATTATTTTTTGATAAAAAATGATCTACTGTTGTTGTTTGTCTAGCTCCACAGTACGGACAAACTCTTGAAGAAGTAAGAATTTTTCCATAAAAAGGTCTTATTTCTTTTGATACAAGCATCTTATCAGTATATAGATTTTTCAATCTTTTCTTTCTTTTTTTTATAACTTCCTTATCATCACCATCTTCGTTGTGTATATTATTTGGCTCTTCTAAATAAAGTTGTTTACTTTTTAACCTTAGCTTATAGCGTTTTTCATCATCCAATAAATTCGAGTATATTCTTTTCATATCATGATAGTCATTCTTATCACGATAATGGCTAATGATTTCAAGATAGTAATCATTTAATGAAAAGTCGGGTTCTTTAATCTTCATCAGTTTGCCTTTCTTCTTTTTTTAGAAAAAGTGTTCTAGCAATTATATCAGCATCACTTCCTAGCAGATTGTCAAACCTTTCTAAAAAACTTTCATAATTCGTTTCTTTGTTTACATATTCCTCTATCAAATGATGGTACCCTGATTTTTGTAACTCTAATCCAAACACTTCTTTCACTAGGTTATTATAACTCTCTCCATATGTGTTAATTTGTGGTCTATCTATTTTTGTGATTGTTAATGATCTATTTAATATCCACACACAGGAACTTGGAACCTCTTGAAGTACCACTGGTGAATGAGTTGCTATTATGGCAACTGCATTTCTATTCTTTAGAAGTTCAGATAAACAAGTGATAAATGAAGATAATAATGGGGGATGTAAATGTGTTTCTGGCTCATCAAGTAAAACTAATGATTTTTCTTCAACTGTTTCTGTCAATCTAGTTATTGTCAACAAAATTATTCCATGACCTGAACTAAAATTATTGAACACCTTTTTTAATCTTCTTTTATTTTCATTGCTTTCTGGCATATTCAAATATTGTAACATACTAAATTGTTCAAATATTGGATCGGATTGCAAAATTATAATTGCCTGTTTTAATCTTTCTTTTTTATATTTAGATGAAGTACACTGAAAAAAGCTTTTAACAAACTCTTCAGCTAAATCATCTTCATCTTTATTAACCACTCTAACCTTTTCTTCACTATTAGCTGATAATTCATTAATATTATCTAATCTATTTTCATATTCCATATTGCTATCTATACTCTCATATATAGTTTTTTTTATTCCAATATAAATATATTTATTGCCAAACCATTCATTTTGAAAATCTTCTATTTTTGCTTTACTATCAAAAGGACTATATGACATATAAATAAGGTTTGGAAAGATGCTATAAGGATCATCAACTAATTCTTTGTCTTTCAAAAAATACCCTGATTTTTCATCATTATCAAGAAAAGTATTAATCATATCACTCAATAGTTTAGATTTACCCACACCATTTCTTCCAATTAGTACATGAATATTTGTTGATGGTGTGCTATCTACTTCCACTTTAAAATCCATGCAATTCTTCTCAATATTATCGTCATCACTTTCATTTTGGATGAGACTATCTACATTAAAAACATAAGAAAAATTATATCTTGTTAATTCAGCACCTCCTCTTGCCAAACCACGAAACTGTCTCGTGATAGTAGTTGCACTTACATTTCTTAGTAAGGAAATACGCATTACACGTTTATCAATATTCTCTTCTAATATTTCCGTATTATATGCCATATCTTGAAGTGCCTCTAATGGATTAACAGTCATTTCATCAATATATTTGTTAATCTCTAAATAATATTCCTTACTTTGTCCAACTGAAAAAAATTCTTTGTTTAAAGAATCAAAAGTATTAGGTAATTTAGGTGTTTCCCTTGGTTCCAAACCTTCCTCAGCATTCTCACCTAAACTTTTATCACCAATCTTTACTTCTCCCAAGTAGTTAAGATTTCTGTTTCTATCAACATAATATAATCCATACAAAGTTTTAAATTCCCAATAGTCATTCCAATTATCATGTTTTAAAACAAAACTATTAGTAACATACTTTATTGAGTTTAAATCATTAACCACACTAAATATGCCCATTATACCCCTCCATAATTCATTATCATCTTATATATAATTATAACTTTTTTTATCACATAATGCACACTAATTTGACAATATTAAATTGAATTTTTGATTTTGGAAATGTTCATAAGTATGGATAACAGCTTATAAAATAACTACACATATTTCACTTATAAAAGTATAAAATTATTCTTATTTCAATTTAAACTGAAATTTTAATAAATCTATCTCTAAATCTGATTTTTCTTCCTGCTTATATACTTCATCTAAGACTTTTCTCTGATCCTTAGTATCAACATGTGTATACACATTCCATGTTGTATTAACCTTACTATGTCTTAACAAATCTCTTACAACAATCGGATTAATATCAGCCATCATTAACTCAGTTGCATATGTATGTCTAAGCATATGATAATGGAAATTAATCCCCAGTTCTTTTGACACTTTTCTAATTCTATCTTGAAAAGCTGCAGGTGTAATCACCTTACCCTCAACATCACATATAACTAAATCATATGGATTGTAATCAAACCACTTTTTCATATATTGAGTTAATTGATTGCTTATTTCAACTGTACTTTTACTACTTTTGGTTTTTAATTTTTCAGTCAAATAAATATCTTTTCTTTTCAGCCCTGCATATTCTAACCTTCTTTGAACAGTTAACCGATTATTCTCAAGATCAAAATCTTCTTTTTTTAAAGCTAGAACCTCGCTAACTCTTAAACCTGTATATCTTCCTATAACAAGTGCCATTGCATATGACTTATATGAAAACTCTGCCTTTTTAGCTCTGTAATTACTGCTTCCATTTTTCTGCACCGCACTTATTAACTTAATTAAATTATCATCATTAATTGTTTCAACACCTTTGTTTTCTGGTTTATCTGGTAAGAGTATGTTAGAGACAGGATTATCACTGACATATCCCTCTCTAATTCCATACTTAAATGTAATGGCAAATAGTTTTTTAATATTTTTAAGAGTAGGATAATTATATTTTTTTGAAAGATCGTTGAAATGATTTTGCATATTTGCATAATTTACATTATTAATCGGAACTTTTCCAAAGTCATTTTTAACATACTGTTCGTGTGTCTTTCTGTAATAAAATTTTGTAGCATTAGCGTATTTATTTTCACCCTCTAATTCCATATATTCCTCAAAAACATCATTTATTGTCTTTCTCTTTGAATCCGTCAAAATAATATTTGAGTTTACTTTTTCTATAATTGAAGATTCATATACCTTTGCTTCTCCTTTATTTCTAAAACCACTTTTTACATGACGTTGTGTTACACCAAATGGGTCTTTATAACGAACATCAACCTGATATGTATAGCCATGTTTTTTACTCTTTATCTTTACAATTGCTATGTCTATTACCTCTCTATCAATTAATGTATATCGAAAAGTTATTTCATTTTCATATATAATTCATCTAATGCCTCTCTCTGATCCTCATTACAAGGATGAGTGTAAATGCTCCATGTTGTATTAACTTCACTATGTCTTAGCAAATCTTTTACAACTGCAGGATTCATACCTGCCATCATTAATTCTGTCGCATAGGTATGTCTAAGCATATGAAAATGAAATTGTACGCCTAAACTGTTTGAGATATCTCGGATTCTTTTATTCAGTGTCTCTGGAAACACCAATTCTCCTCTGCCATTACATATCACATAATCATATGGGTTCACTTCAAACCATTTTTTCATTTGATTGCTTAACATCCCACTTATTTCAATAGTACTTTTACTATTCTTAGATTTTAATTTATCCGTTAGATACATTTCTGATTTTTTAAGTCCTGCATATTCAATTCTTCTCTGAACAGTAAGACGATTATTTTCTAAATCGAAATCATCCTTTTTTAAGGCTAAAACTTCACTAACTCTTAAACCTGTATATCTTCCTATAAACAAAGCCATTGCATATGCAGTGGCGGTAAATTGTGCTTCTTGTTTATTGTGGTATGGATTAGTAATTCCAACTTTTTGAATTTCATTCATTACTTTTTTTAGATCATTGTCGCTAATTGTTTTAACTATTACTCTTTCTCTAGTATCTTTAGGTAATTGAATATATGGCACAGGGTTCTCTTTAACATAGCCCAATCTTAATGCATATTTAAATGTTACTGAAAATAATTTTTTTATATTTTTTAATGTTGGTATGTTTTGCTTATTAGCCATTTCATTAAAATATTTTTGCAAATTTGCATATTTTAATGAACTTATCTTTGATTTCCCTATTTTTTCTTTAACATACATTTCATAATTTGTTAAATAATAGTTTTTTGTTGCATTTGCATACTTATTTTTACCTTCAAGCTCCATATACTCTTTAAATACATCATTAAAGGTTTTTAAACAATTATTGGCTTTTAATTTATCCAGTTCGATTTTATCAAGAAACTCTTTTTCATATTTTTTTGCTTCCATCATTTTTATAAAGCCACTTTTTATATGACGTTCACTCATTCCCAGATGATCCTTATATCTAATATCAACCTGATACACAGTTCCATATTTCTTGCTTTTAATTTTTGAAATCGACATTAGTCTTCACCACCTAATTATTTTCTTGATTCAACAATCTCTTTACTATGCATCGCCTTAACTCTGTTACTTACATCTAGTCCTGCATATTCAGTAAAAAAATTCATAATAGCAACAGGTGAAAACATGTAATTTCTACCAGTTTTAATGGCTGGTATAATTCCAAGTTCCCTTAGGAAGGTCACATGATTTTCAGAACAATTAATTATTTTTGTAAGTTCTTCCTGTGTAACCATTCTAAGTTTATCCATATAACATTCCTCCCATCGGTATAATTTTTCACACACACAGTATCACTTATTAGTTATACTATCCATACAATTTTACATAAATATTGATTCTCTTTTTATATTTATCTTCAAGGAGCCAATTTAATGAAATTTTATTCCTGTCATCATATCAGCATTTTTAAATTCCTGTTGTTGAGATTCCCTGTACTGAATAACAATCCCTTTTTGTTCAAGTGATTCCATATACTCGCTAAATCCTATGAAATTAATATCATTAAATACTATAATTCGACTGATATTAAAGTTATCAATAACACCTTCAATATCTTTAAGCATTGCTTCATCAAAACCTCTAAATGTTACATTCGCCAATACATTGACATTTCCAGTAGCAATAGCCTCATTATAAATATCCAGTTCCTCCTGATTAACATCCTCATTACAAATAATCATAATATTTTCTTCATTGCTTTCATGACTCATATTTGAATATTTCTGATACTCATCTTTTTTCAGAAAATTAATCACATCCAATGGCATTTCATCAATAGCTTTTCTGATTTCATCTCCTACATGTACATCAATCAATTTTATACCCGCCCTATCCATTTCATTAGATAACCAGCAGTCTGTATTTATCTCTGAAAGCAGGCAGTCATGATCAGCAAAAAACACATAATCTGGTTCTACCTTTTTAAGCATATATGCCATTATCTCTGGCTCCTTAAGAATTAGCATATCAGGGTAGCGAATAACACCTGATATAATACCTTCATATTTATCAGATAGTATTGCAATTTGATCCTTCATGTCCTCATTTAATTCATCTTCTGTAGTTGCTATAACAATTCTTTTCATATTCTCCTCCTGCTCTTTATTAGTTAAATTTCAGTCCATTACTGAATACTATTTCCTGATTATCATTTAAATACTCACAATCAAATTTATATTTGACTGATAATTCTTCCATTGTCTCCTTAAATTCGGGTGATATAATTTCTTCATAATACACAATAAGCCTGTCAATATTTTTTTCTTTTAGAAATCTTTCAAGTACAGGTTTCATTTCATCGCAGTATTCATCTATACATATAGTCAAAATTCTTGTATGTGTCTTTTTAGATAGTCCATTGGCATACTTAACAAAATCTTCATTATCTACATTAACTGTAACAATAGCAATTTGTTCACCACCCTGACGCATTTCTTCTAATGCATCCTCAACTGCATTTTTCATTTTGTTCTTTACATCCTTATTTAAGACAGAACATATAGCTTCCAATTCACAGTCAAGCTCTTTATTATAAATTGTAATTCCCTTTTCCTTAATGCTTTTAACAATTTCACCATCGTTATATATCAGCAAATATTAAACATTCATCATCAAATATGAATGTACCTGCATTCATGTTTAATAAAACATTTACAAAATCATCTGGATTTAGTATTGGTACTGAAAATGGATAATGAGATTCGCCAATAACTCTTAACTCATGTTTTCCTGCAAACAGTTCTACTTCCATTCTTTCCCTGCTGTTTAATTCATTTTCCAACGGTGTTAAATAAATTGCATCTTTCATTCTTATCATCCTCCCCTTGCACCTTGTTTATTGGCACAATGATGACACCTGAACAATCAGGTGTCACGATCTATCAACAAACGTTTTCATTTCAAATTTAGATTTTCATGTTCAGATTAACTCCTGTCAGCAAAACAGGACATACGAATCTCACGTTTCCTCGTTCAATCAGAGAAACACCTCTCACAGCTGCGACGGTTATAATCACGCTCGGCTGATTCCTAGATGAAGTATCATTATCACCCCCTGACTGTACCATTGCATAGATTTTGCTAAAATCTTTTATGATCTGTTTTAGATCGCTGTCATTTATGCATATTAAAATAACATTCACAAATAGTCATGGCGAAACAATCAACGTGCTTAACAGCAGGGTAATGTATTAATCCAAACTATTCAGTTGTCAATGATCTGATGAGAGGCTTGCTCATACTCCCCTCATATATAACTGGGACAAGTTTTTTCATTTTAACAACCAATTTTTAAAAAATTGTTTATATTTTTTCTGTTTAGATTGGTAAGTATAGTCCAATTCATACATGGTGATATAAACATGCTTAGGCAACCAATCTTTAAAGACATATGTAACAATAAACTTTATATATAGAATGTAAAACAAGGAACTAGATCATACTAATTCCTTGTTTTCATTTTATTTAAGTTTATTTTTTATCTTTTTGAGAATTACATTTTTTCTTTTGTGAATAGCCTGCTGACTTACATTCAATAGATTTGCTAATTCACGCTCTGTCTTTTCGCTAATAAGCAAATTTGTAATCAATTCTTTGTCTCTGTCATCAAGTTCACTGATGCATTTCAAAATATCGACAATACGATTACGATTATATATATCATCAATATAATCATTATCAACTCCAACAAAGTCTGATAATTCAATGCCATCCTTGTTTACATCCTGAAGACTAACTAAATCAGCATCAATATCTTTAGCTTGCTGTCTTAGCTGTTTTTTGTACGGATTGTAGCAGACATTAAAGACTTCTTTATCTACCTCAATAAAACTTCCTTTAATGTTAAAGTAATACTTTTTTCTTCCTAATTCATCTGGGCAAACCCAAAAATAATTTTTATGATAATCATTTATCATTCTATTCACCTCCGTTCTTATTTCTTTTTGAAATAAAAACGGAGGTGCCCTAATTGATAACATGAAAAACCTCCTAAAATTTTAGTAATAGGAGGGATAAAATATATTAATTTTGATTTAATAAAATAATAAAAAAGTTTTATTATTTTATTGTTACATAAAAAATTATAGAGTATAATATAATAAAGATAGTTCTTACAAATCGAATTTAGAGGAGATTATTATGGAAGAATTTACAATAAAAAATATAAGTAATACTAGATTTGAATTTAACACTAAATCTAAAAAGAAAGTTTTAGATGTTTTCAATTATAAATGTAGATCATTGTTAAAAATCGAAGAGAGTGATCTAGTATTAATTGATAATAAATTATGTTTACCAGTAATTCTATCAAAATGGATGAATTACAATAGTGATACTGATTTTTTGGCAGTCCTTGAAGCCTTAAGAAGAATTACTAATCCTAAAATGGGAACCCCTTTATTAGTAATTGGTGCTAAAATCATTGGTTTTGATAATGATAAACAATTACAATTTACATTTACTGATCGATTCATTAAAGGAAGACATTCTATTATTGGTAAATATGAAAACGGAACAGATTTAATATATACGGA
>ERZ857785.1392-NODE-1392-length-26615-cov-9.213592_pt1 | contig 26615 bp, 28 predicted proteins | sample MGYA00519763_ERZ857785 | MGnify/ENA primary metagenome ERZ857785 (study PRJEB31778, sample SAMEA3449365) | human gut metagenome | biome: human gut; feature: human-associated habitat; material: faeces | place: United Kingdom | collected 2010/2012 ...
AAATTTCAATTTTTTGTTCGTTTGTAAGTTTAGCCATAATAAAAAGTGAACCTCCATTTTTTGATACAATAAATTAAAGGAGATGATCTTATGGAATTACTATTTGTTTTTGCTATGATTCTTATTGTTCTTTATTACTTTTATCAAAAAAGGCCTAAAACACATTTTCCAACAATCTTGTATCAAGATCATAAAAAACATGTACTTAACTATAAAAAAATAAATCCCAATAATAAACAGCCACAAGATTTACAATATACAACCTATTTGCTTTCATTAATAAATGAATTACCTCAAGATGAATTTATTCTTATTTATGCATGTTTAAAAAAATGGGAAAAACAAGAAGAAATTGCTTTAGAAGAAAAAGAGGGGGAACTTAATATTCATTTTCATAAAACTTATACAAATAATTTTGTTGAAGATCAATTATTTCAAATGCTTTATTGTTTAGAAATAGATCATATAGTAGAAAATGAAGTAATTAGAAAATGGGTGGAAGTAGATTTTGATAAAATACTTGAATGGAAAAATGCTTATCTAAAAGATATGCAAAACAAACTCAAACAAGAACATAAATTTGTAGATGGAAGATATAGTTTAGAAATCTACCAAGATTTAGAAAAAGTATTAGGTTATAAAAAATATTTGGATGCTTATAAGAAAATAGAAACAGAAGAAGAAAACATCTATGCAATGTTATTTGGATTAAAGGAATGTCCTTATCATATGTATACTTTCTTTATTATGAAAAACGATGATGATAAGCCAATGATAAATAGCTCATTAAAATAGAATCAGATTTTATCTGATTCTATTTCTTTTATATAACCTGCCGTAATAATACCAGCTGGTAAAGCGACAATCGCAATTCCCATAAAGGAAGAAACCATTGTAATTATTCTTCCCAAAGTTGTTATAGGATAAATATCGCCATAACCAACGGTTGTAAGAGAAATCGTTGCCCAATAGATGGCATCAAAGAAAGTATTAAAGCTATCTGGTTCAACATTAAAAATAATAAGGGCACAAACAAAAATATAACCAATAGCTAAATAAAGAACAGCAATCAAAGCCTTCTTTGAGTTTTTTCCAACCTGAAGAATGATTTGAATATTTTTTGAATAACGAAAGCTTTTAAAGATTCTTAATACACGAAAGGTACGAATAAGACGAATTGTTTTAAGGACTTTAAATCCTTTATTTAAAAGGCTGATAGAGGGTAGGGTTGAAAGTAAATCAATAATAGCCATAAATGAAAATGGGTATTTTAGATATGAGATTATATGATTATCCTGGTACTTTAAGTTTGCAGTCATCCATCTTAGAAAATAATCTATAATAAAAATAAATACAGAGATTGAATCAATTATATTAAATAGATGAGATTCATTTTTAAAAGCAAGAGGAATAATACTCATAAATATTGTAAACATCATCACAAGATCATAAATATGACTTGTTGTGTCATCTTCTTTAGATACTTCTATAATTTCATAAATACGTTTTTTCATAACATCATCCTTATTAAACATACCATAGAAAGTATTTATTTCATATCATGAAAGTTACGAAAATATTAATTCCTTTTTGATAAGATAAAAGTAAGAAAAGAGGGATACTATGTATAAAATTATAGCATGTGATTTAGATGAAACTTTACTAAGTGATGATCGTTCAATTTCTAAAGAAAATATTGAAGCAATTCAAAAAGCCAAAGAATTAGGTGTTAAGTTTGTTCTTGCTACAGGAAGAGGATACAATACGGTTGATGGAACTTTAAAAGAATTAGGTCTTTATGATTTAGAAAATGAATATGTCATTTCTTATAATGGCGGAGCCATTAGTGAAAATAAAGGAAGTAAACTTCTTCATTTTGAAGGAATTACTTTTGAAAAAGCAAGTGAGCTTTATAAACGAGGGTTAAACTATGATGTATGTATTCATATTTATACCAAAGATATGGTTTATGCTTACAAGTTTGTTCAAGAAGAGATTGACTATTTAGCGGGAAGAATGGAAGTTAAAGAAATCTTTGATGATCACATTGATTTTTTAAAGGGACAAGAAATTGTTAAAGTGTTGTATATGAATACAGATTATGGTTATTTAAAAAAGATAGAAGATGATTTAAAGGATATTACAGGGGATTTGGATGTAAGTTATTCATCGAATCGTTATATTGAATTTAATCATCAAGGGGTTAATAAAGGACAAGGTTTAAAGAAACTTGCGGATATCTTAGGTGTAGATATTAAAGATACCATTGCTATTGGTGATAACTTTAATGATTTATCAATGATTAAAGTGGCAGGACTTGGTGTTGGGGTACAAAACACAGTTGAAGATATGAAAAAAGAATGTAATGTGATTACAAAAGCGACGAATAATGAAAATGCTGTGGCGGAAGTCATCAATAAATATATTTTAGGCACAAATTAAGTTTTGTGCTTTTTTAATAGTCTTCTATTTTGTATAATTGAATAAATACGAAAAGAGGAAGAATATGAATTCATTTTTTACAGATACAATATTAGAAAGAGGAAAAAAATATTTTGAACAAAACAGAGTTTTTTCTGTTAATCAAAAAGATGATAAAACTTATACAGCGATTGTTTTAGGAAGTGAAGCTTATCATACTAAAATTACTTTAGATGAGCATTATAATGTGATGTCTGCAACGTGTGATTGCCCCTATACTAATGAAGGTCATCATTGTAAACATGAAGCAGCACTCTATTTTGCGATTGAAGAAAGACTTCCCAAGGATGAAAAACAATATATAGATATTAATGATTTATTAAAAAGAGTTCGTGCCAGATCACGTAGTAGTTATATGTTAAAACGTGAATTTAAAAAATATTTAAAGAATATTATTCAATTAAATAAGCAGGGAAATTTTCATATTTCTAATTATCAACAAGTTATTGAAGAATTTTTAAGTTCTAATTACCCAAAAGATTATCGCCATGAAATACTTAATATTATGTTTCAAGGATACTGTATGTTGCTTACTAATGAGCATAATAAAGAATTAACAGTACAATGGCTTAAAGAAAATATGAAATATCAAAGATATGAAAATGCATTTAGTCATATTATGTCTGTAGTTTATTTATTAGATGTTGAAGATCAAATAGCTATTATTAAAGAAATGCTTTTAAATAAAAGAAATCCAGCTTTATTAAATACATATTTTAAAATTATTAATGATCATCATTTGGATATAAAAAAATACTTAGATGATATCCGAATTTATAATAACAATGAAGATTATATTATGGAAATAATACGTTATTATATGAATAATCAACAACTAGAACATGCTAAGCAATACTATAAAGAACATATACAAAATATTAGAACAAAAGAAACAAAAGCAAAATTAGAATCCTTACTCAATCCAGAAAATGAAGATGCATATTTAAATTATTTATGTTCAAATTTAAGTTATTATAATTGTTCAGAAGTTCCTATTTATTATGATGATTTAAAAGAGTTTTATGGAAATAAATTTGAAAATTACTTGATTGATTTTATAGATAAAGTAGATCATTATTATAGTGACTATGAGTTAGCGTTAATGTTTAAACGAAAACAAGAAGCAAAATACGCTATTTATATCTTACTACAAAAACCAAATATGAATTTTTTTGATCCACTAAAAGGAATGATAAAAGAATACAGTTTAGAAATGTATTTAATGGTATATGTTGAATGCTTAAAAGAATATATAAATCAAGGAACAAGAAATTATTATTTAAGTGATTATATTTATGATTTATTTCATGATTTAGATGAAATGTCTAAACTAGAGTTAGTAGATATGTTGAAAAAAGAATATCCAAGAAGAAAGAAACTACATGAAATGTTAGATGCATGTTTAAAGGAAGGTGATGAAATTGAAATTCAATATTAATTCAAATGTTGTAAAAAGTAAAAATAACTTAGAAATTGCTAGAAGATATCATCACTATGATAATGTAGAAAGTATGTATATTACTTTAAAAGATGATCTTTATCATATTGATGCTGTCGTTTCAGTTTTTAATCACATACAAAAATGTTCATTAGAAATTAAAGATAATAAAGTCGTTTCTTATAAATGTGCTTGCCCATTTAATGATCAAGATTCTATGTGTGGTCATTTAGGGGCAGTTATTATGAAACTTAATGAATTAGAAATCAATGATTTTCCTTTTGAGTATCAAAGTGAAAAATTAGAAAAAATGAAAGAGATTGAAAAAGAAAATCAAAGACAAAGAAGAAAAGCTCAACTTAGACAACTGGCACATACATCATCACGTCTCATTGATCTTAATAAAAATCATTATCAAACAGAATTACAACTATCTATTAATAATGAAAAATATGATTTAACACCTTTTATTTATCTTCAAGATGATGAGATAAATGTTGACTATAGAGTTGGAAATGAAAAGAAGTATGTAGTCAAAAATATTACAGAATTTATTGATCGAATCAATCATCAAGAAAATTATAAATATGGAAAATCTTTAGAATTTGTACACAGTGAAAAGAATTTTACAGAAAACGCCTTAAAACAAATAGATTTCATGAAAAAAGCAATCTCCTTTAGAAGTCAAGATATAGAAGACTATAACTATTACTATGAACCCATTAAAAGAAACATCCCTATTGATAAACGTTTACTTGATGAGCTTTATGAAATCAATAAAGAGAATCTTTCTTTTGGTGAAGTAGAACCAGAGCTACGTTTATATATTAATAAAGAAGAAGATTTTTATGTCATTAGAGTAAGTATCAATCAAGAAATGTTTATTGGAAATAAACATGGTTATCGCTATGAAATGAATAATGGAAAGTTTTATATGGAACGTATCGTTCTTGATGAAGAGGGGAATATTGCCCGTTTTTTAGAAAGTATTATTGAAAATGAAGGACAACTGATTGTTTTAGAGGGACAATATCATGATTTCTATAAGTACGTCTTATTACCAATTCTTTCTTATTTTGAAGTCTTTGATCAAAGCCAAGAAGAAATACCAACTTATGATGAAATTAAAATCTATGGAGATATTGATGATGATCAAATGATTTATTTTCAACCGGTCTATGTGGATGAAAATCAAAATAGAGTGTATGGATTTAATGATCAATTGATGACAACTTATCAACAAGATTTGGTAGAAAAATATATTGAACGTTATGCTTCATCCATCGATACAAAAAAACATCGTGCCTATTTTGATACAAATAGTCAAACAACCTATGAGTTTATTTTTGAAGGTTTAGATTATTTAAAACAATATGGGGATGTTTATGTATCAGAAGCTTTAAAAAGAGTAGGAAAGAAGATATCTTATAATTTACATGTAGGTGTCAGTATTGAACATGATCTTTTAAAATTTGATATTTCTTCGCATGAAATACCAAAGAAAGAACTACAAGAGGTTTTAAATCAATACCGTCGTAAGAAGAAATTCTATCGTCTAAAAAATGGAGAAATTCTTTATTTAGATTCACCAGATTTAGAAGAATTAAGTCAATTTATGGATGATTATCATATTGATGTCAAAGATATTGATGATGGTAAATTTTCCATGAATAAACAAAGAATGTTAGCTATTGATGAAGAAAATGATTTTGAATATGTTGAACTAGATAGAGAAGAATCTTTTGTTGAAACATTGGATCGTTTTAAATCAGCAACTCAAAAAGAATATCCTATCGCTAAAGAATATAATACTATTTTAAGAGATTATCAAAAAGAAGGGTATGTGTGGCTTCATACTTTAAAAGATTATGGATTTAATGGGATTTTGGCAGATGATATGGGGTTAGGGAAAACCTTACAAATTATTACGTTGTTGGATTCTTTAGAAGCAAAAAGACCAAGTCTCGTTGTTTGTCCTTCTTCACTTATTTATAACTGGGAAGATGAAGTCCATAAATTTTCTAATAAATTACCAGTTACATGTATTACAGGAAATATACAAACAAGAAGTGAATTAATTAAAGAAATTAAACAAGGATTATATGTAACTTCTTATGATTATATGCGTAGAGATTTTGAATTATATCAAGAAATTGAATTTGAATATGTTATTTTAGATGAAGCACAGTATATCAAAAACCAAAAAACGAAAAATGCGCAATCGGTTAAAACTTTAAAAACTAGACATAAATTGGCTTTAACGGGAACACCGATTGAAAATAGTTTAGCGGAATTATGGTCAATCTTTGATTTTTTGATGCCACAATATTTATTTAATTATCATTATTTCCAAAAACAATATGAAAATGACATTATAAAAAATAATGATGAAGAAAAAACAAAACAACTTAAAAAACTAGTCACACCATTTATTTTAAGAAGAAATAAAAAAGAAGTTTTAACAGAATTGCCAGATAAAATTGAACAAAATATCATTCTTCCATTCAATGATGAAGAAGAAAAACTTTATGTAGCTAATCTTGCTAAAGCAAATAAAGAATTACAAGAACTTTACGATTTAGAAGGTTCTGATAAGATGCAAATCTTAAAGCTACTTACAAGATTAAGACAGCTTTGCTTAGAACCACGTCTTGTATATGATAATATTGATCAACCTTCTTCTAAATTAAAAGCTTGTATGGAACTTATTAAAACAATGCAAGAAAATAAGCAAAAAGTTTTGTTATTTTCATCCTTTACTTCCGTTTTAGATTTAATTGCAGAGGAATGTCAAAAAGCAGGAATTACATATTATATGCTTACTGGAAGTACCAATAAAGAAGATAGAAGAGAACTTGTTTCAAGATTCCAAAAAGATGATACAACAGTATTCTTGATTTCCCTTAAAGCAGGAGGAACAGGTTTGAACTTAACCTCTGCCGAAGCCGTTATTCATTTTGATCCATGGTGGAATGTTTCTGCTCAAAATCAAGCGACAGACCGTGCTTATCGTATAGGACAAAAGAATAATGTTCAAGTCTTTAATCTTGTGATGAAAGATAGTGTTGAAGAAAAGATCATTGAATTACAAAAACGCAAAAAGGAATTAGCTGACATGTTTGTTGAAAACAATAGTGGTGGTTTATCACAAATGTCCAAAGAAGATATATTAAGTTTATTCACAATGTAAAAGACGGGCTCCCCGTCTTTTAATTTAGTAATGATGTATCAATAATTTGATAATTTGCGCGATGAATATAAAGAGCTTTACCATCAATCATTAATTTTGTCATCTTCGGTAATTTTTTAGGAACAGTCCAATAAACCTTATCCCCTGAATAAGCCGTAATTGGTTGTCCTAATTGAGATTTAATCACAACCACTCTAGATTTACCAAACTTATTTTTATACTTATTGATAATATTCGCAATATATGTATTATTTGAAAGTTTTCCATTATCATTACTTTCAATGTCTTCTTGAGTAAAATCAACATTAGGTTCTAAACCTTTTTGTGTAAAGATACAAGTATCTCCACAAGATTCAATTTCTTGCCCATCAATAGTAATAGTAATAACAGAAGATAATTCATAACCTGTAATAATACTTCCATCACTATCATAAGAAGTTGTTTCTACGGGATTTCCTTGAATATTGATTTTATCTCCAGTTGTTGTCATGACTCTTTTTCCATAGTTATCGAAAGTATCAATAGTATAGCCATTTCCTACAAGATTTCCTTTAATATCATTGATTTCTGATTCAAACATCGCACATCCTGTTAAATTTAATGCCATGACACCAACAACTAATAAACTTAATATTTTCTTTTTCATTTTTTCACTCCCTCTATTTATACAAATTATAACAAATTTTGTTATAAAGAATGAATAAAATAAGGTAAAATAAAAAAAGAGGTGAAGATCATGCTACTTAAGCAAATGAAATATTTTATCACTGTTGTGGATTGTCATAGCTTTACAGAAGCGGCAGAACAATGTTTTATTTCTCAATCTGCCATTTCTCAACAAATCAAAGCTTTAGAAAAAGAATTAGGAATTCGTTTATTTGAAAGAAATAAAAGACAATTTTCATTGACACCGGCTGGAGAATACTTTTATCGTCATGGAAAAGTAATTTTAGATGAAATTGAAGATTTTAAAGAAGAAACGATTCGTAGAGGAGAAGATCAAGAATTGAATCTAACAATTGGTTATCCTAAAAACTTTAGTACCAGTGAACTTCATCAAGCCATTGTTGAATTTAATCGTATTTATCCAGAAGTTAATATTTCGGTGGTAAGTGGTACGCATGAAGAATTATTCGAACTTTTAGTCCAACATCATATTGATGTTAAAATCAGCGAACAAAGAAGAACATTTAATGAAGATTATTACAATTATGAATTAAAACATAGCGAATGTTTTGTAGAAATATCTTCAATGAATCCACTATCTCAAAAAGACGTTCTTACAACGGATGATTTAAAAAATATGTCTTGTATTCTAGTTGTTTCTAAAGATAAAGAAGATTCAGAAAGAGAGTTCTATGAAAAATCACTCAATCTTTCAAGACGTTTTTTATATGCGAGTTCATTAGAACAAGCACGTTTAATGGTGGCGAGTCAAAGAGGATATTTACCAATTGATCAAATAGGTCATTTACCAAAAACAATGGAAGGTATTGAAAGAATTACCTTGCATTATAAAGGAAAACCAATTCAAAGAAATTATTTTGCTTGTTGGTCTAAAGAAAATACGAATTATTATATTGAAGAATTTGTGAAGATGTATAAAGATCTTTTAAATAAGTAAAACTTACAAAGATGATTAGGAATTGAAATTGTTTCAATTCCTAATTTTTTTTATTATATAGGTGGAAAAAGGAAACAGCAAATATGGTACAAGTTCTTGTATTAATGAGTAGTCCAAGAAAAAATGGAAATACCGATCGACTTGCAGATGCCTTTATTAAAGGAGTCAAAGAAAATGGTTATACCATAGAAAAGGTCTACGTCAACTATCAAAATATCAAACCTTGTTTAGGTTGTAATGTCTGTCAAAAAACAAAACAATGTGTACAAAAAGATGACATGCAAGCAATCTATTCAAAGATGTTAGAAGCAAAAGTAATCGTCTTTGCTTCACCGGTGTATTTTTACACATTTAATGGTTCAATGAAGTTATTAATTGATCGTACATTTGCGATTGAAAAAACAATTCATGATAAAGATTTCTATTTACTTACAACAGGATTAGCTCCTGATGAAAGTTATTTTAGAATTATTAAAGAAACGTTTCAAAAATATATTGATTGTTTAAGAGTTGGAGGAAATCGCTTTGTTGATTCTATTTTAGGTTTTCAAACAGAAAATAAAGATGATATTGAAAAAACAGATGCACTAGAAAAAGCATATAACATGGCAAAGGAGATAAAGATCAATGAGTAAGAGTTTAATAGTTTATTTTTCACATAATAAAGAAAATTATTTCTCGGGAAATATTGTGAATTTAGAAAAAGGAAATGTAAAAGTTATTGCAGAAACATTATCTACAATGAATTATGCAGATATCTATGAAATCAAAGAAGTCGATGCGTATCCATTTGATTATCATGAATGTACGTCACGTGCAAGTGATGAACTTAAAAACAATGCTCGTCCACAAATATTAGATCCATTAGAAAGCATTGATGAATACGATACAATTTATTTAGGATATCCAAACTGGTGGTCAACAATGCCAACGATTGTTATGACATTCTTAGAAAGCTATGACTTTACAAATAAACATATCTATCCTATTTGTTCACATGAAGGAAGTGGTATGGGTAGAAGTGAAAGTGATCTTAAAAAACTTTGTCCAAACAGTATCGTTCATAAAGGATTAAGTATTCATGGAAGTCATGTAGATGGATGTAGACAACAATTAGAAAGATGGTTAGGAGGAAAATAAAATGACAGATAACGCTAAAAATTACCATGAAAAAATGTTTCCAGGATATGTTTCAGATTTTTTAAGAACAGATCCTGAATTTATTGAAGTTTTTGATAACTTCGCTTTTGATGAAGTGGTTAATCAAGATGATTTAGATGATAAAACAAGATTTATTTCAATTCTTGCAGTTTTACTAGGATGTCAAGGGATTGATGAATTCAAAGGAATGTTGAAAGCAGCTTATAATTTTGGAGTTACTCCTGTAGAAATGAAAGAAATTGTTTATCAAGCGGTAGCTTATTTAGGAATTGGAAGAGTTTTTCCTTTCTTGAAAGCAGTGAATAGTTTTATTGAAGATACTTTAGGTTTAAAGCTTCCTTTAGAAAATCAAAATGATGCAAATCCAAATCGTTTAGAAAAAGGAGAACAAGCTCAAGTAGCTATCTTTGGTGAAGGCATGAAAGGATATGCGACAAGTGGTGATCCTAAAACAGTGCATATTCGTAAATGGTTAACTGATAACTGTTTTGGTGATTACTATACAAGAGGTGGTTTAGATTATAAACAAAGAGAAATGATTACTTTTTGTTTCCTATATGCACAAGGTGGATGTGAACCACAAGCGATTGCCCATGCAAAAGCTAATATTCGTTTAGGAAATGATCAAGATTTCTTAATTAAAGTTGTTTCTCAAAATATTCCTTTTGTGGGATATCCAAGAAGTTTAAATGCAATTGATTGTATAGAAAAGGCAAGTAAAGAATAATGAAAGAAGTTATGATTGTTGTTGGTGCTGGTCAAATTAGTATGGCTATTGCTAGAAGAATGGGTGCTGGTAAGAAAATTATTCTAGGTGATAAAAATATTGAAAACGCTAAAAATATTCAAAAGACAATGGTGGATGCAGGATTTGATGTTGAAGTTATAGAAATGGATTTATCAAGTAGACAAGATATTTTAAAAATGATTGATATGGCTAAAAATTATGGACCCATTAAAATGCTTGTCAATGGCGCTGGGGTTTCACCTTCACAAGCACCAATTGAAGCGATTTTAAAAGTAGATCTTTATGGAACTGCTGTTTTATTGGAAGAAGTAGGAAAAGTTATTGAAGAAGGTGGCGTTGGTGTAACAATTTCAAGTCAATCAGGTTGGCGTATGGAACAACTTACAGCTTTAGAAGATGAACAACTTGCATGTACACAAACTGAAGAATTATTAGACTTGGAAATCTTACAACCAGAAAATATTAAAGATACATTGCATGCTTATCAATTAGCAAAACGATGTAATGAAAAACGTGTGATGGCTGAATCTGTTAAATGGGGACAACGTGGTGCAAGAATCAACGCTATTGCCCCAGGTATTATTGTAACACCGCTTGCTATTGATGAATTTAATGGACCAAGGGGAGATTTCTATAAAAATATGTTCGCAAAATGTCCAGCAGGTAGACCAGGAACTGCAGATGAAGTTGCAAATGTAGCTGAATTATTAATGAGTGATAAAGGTGCATTTATTACAGGGTCAACATTTTTAATGGATGGTGGAGCAACATCTTCTTATTACTATGGGCCTTTAAAACCAGAAGGAGGAAAATAAAATGAACGATTTTCAATTTCAAAACACAACAAAAGTTTATTTTGGTAAAGACCAATTAGGTCATTTACATGAAGAAGTATTAAAATATGGTAAAAGTGTACTTGTTGTTTATGGAGGAGGTTCTATTAAAAAAATAGGACTTTATGATAAAGTCAAGAAAGAATTAAAAGAAAATAATATTGAAGTTTATGAACTTGCAGGTGTGGAACCAAATCCAAGACATACAACTGTCAATAAAGGTGCAAAAATCTGTAAAGAAAACAATATTACAGCCGTTTTAGGAATTGGAGGAGGATCAACTATTGATGCTTCTAAAGCGATTGCTGCTTTAACTCTTGCTGATACTGATAATATTTGGGATTTATTAGAAAAGAAAGTAGCTTGGCATGATGCTTTACCTGTCCTTGCTATGCCTACAATTGCTTCAACAGGAAGTGAAATGGATAAATCGTGTGTAATTGCTAATGTAGAAAAAGGTGTTAAAAGTGGAATCAATGGAGATATCTTAAGACCAAGAGCATCTTTCTTAGATCCTACTAATACATTTAGTGTTTCACCTAAACAAACAGCTTGTGGTGGATTTGATATCATGGCTCACTTATTCGATATGAACTATTTTGTAAATAGCGATAAATATCCGTTACAATTCAATGTTGTAGAAACATTATTAAGAACAGTTCGCCAACAATTACCAATCGCGGTGAAAGAACCAGAAAACTATTCAGCGAGAGCAACAATGTTATGGGCTGCTTCATGGGCTTTAAATAGTTTCTGTACATCAGGATATAAAACACAAGCTCAACTTCATGCGCTTGAACAATTCTCATCAACTTATGATATGACTCATGGTTTAGCTCTTGCAATCATTACTCCTAAATGGATGACTTATTTATTAAATAAAGATGAAACCGTAGTGGATGATTTTTCAAGATTTGCTTTAAATGTTATGGGCGTTAAAGATAATGGAAATACTTTAGAAAATGCAAAAGCAGGTATTGTTGCTTTACAAAGCTTTATTAAAGATGAACTTCATTTACCTACATCATTAAGTGAAGTAGGAATTAATGATGAAAAATTTGATGAGTTGAAAGTAAAAGCTTGCTATGGTCAAGATGCATTACCTAGAGCTTATCGATCATTAAGTCAAAAAGATTGTTTGAATATTTATAAAATGTGTTTATAAAGGAAGATTCGTTCTTCCTTTTTGTTTATAATAAAGTAAAGGAGAGATGACTATGAATAATGTTGTTAATTTTAAAATGATTCTAGAAATCAATCAGTTACTTAAAGAAAATAATATAGAATATTCAATTCATGGTGTAGGTGGATGTACATGTTGTGGTTTAGAACTTAGACAAGAAGGTAAAAGCTATCCTACAGATAAGATTTTAGAAGTTATTAATGGTTATTTAAAAAATCATTGGATTTATGTTCAAGAAAATAAATATCAACCGGGATTTCTTACAATTCATTCAAAATTTGATAAAAAGCCTTGACTATAAAGCTACTCTATAGTGTTAGATAAAGTTAAGGAAGGGGTGTTACTTATGAAAACACATGAATTAGAAAAGAAATTAGGTATTTCAAAACATACGATTTTCTATTATGAAAAAGAAGGAATTATTACACCACAAAGAGATGAAAATGGTTATCGTAGTTATAGCCAAGATGATTTACAAAAATTAATAATGGTTAAGTTTTTAAGAAACTTAAATATTTCCATTGATGATGTAAAAGCAATCTTAAACAATGAACTTGATTTTAAAGAATGTTTAGAAATCAATCAGATTCATTTAGAAAAACAAATTAAAAGCTTAGAAGAAGTCCAAGAAAATATCGAGATGTATGTAAGAAAAGATCTACCAATGTTACCAGCTTTACAACAAATCCAAAGAGAAGCTAAGAATTATAAATTAGGTTATCAAAAAACAACAGATACTGTATCTCTTGGAAGAAGACTTACAAAGAAACTTGCATTAAGAAAATTCTTATATAAGATTCCTGCCGCAATCACCCCATCGTTCATTATGTGGATTTGTGCAGCTTCCTTTTTTGATGAAAACCTTGAAAAGACAACAGCTTTAATCATTATCTTTATTTTATTAATGATTCTTTTTATAAATATCTTTGTTGCGACAGAATTTCAATTTTCACAAATATGGTTAAAAATGCCATTAGATCAAACAATGAATCAATCAGTAGAATTTTTAAGTGATGGGATTCGTTATTATCAATTTCATGGATATCTTAATAATTTGAAATATTACTACGGTGTTTTATTTAATAAAGCAGAAAAATATATGCAATTTTATAAGTATGAAGATATTCAAAGTGTTGAATTGATTTTAAATCATCGTTATGAAAGTTATGGAACACCAATTGCGAAAGATTGGTATGTTCTTGATTATCGTTTTGAATTTAAAGATGGAAATCATTTCTATTTTTATTGGCCGATTACATTGGATGATGATTCTCGTTTTATTGGAACCATCTTAGATGAAAAGGTAGAAAATATTATTGATAAAGATCATGTCATTGATGCTTTAAAAAATGGTATCCATTTAAATGACTATGCAAGAGGGACTGAAGAATAATTCAGTCTTTTTTATAAAAAAGGTATTATTTTGATAAAAAACCTTGACTATAAAGTTACTCTATAGTGTTAGATGAAGTTAAGGAAGGGGTGTTATATATGAAAACACACGAATTAGAAAAGGAATTAGGAATTTCAAAACATACAATCTTCTATTATGAAAAAGAAGGAATTATTACACCACAAAGAGATGATAATGGTTATCGTAGTTATAGCCAAGATGATTTACAAAAATTAATAATGGTTAAGTTTTTAAGAAACTTAAATATTTCCATTGATGATGTAAAAGCAATCTTAAACAATGAACTTGATTTTAAAGAATGTTTAGAAATCAATCAGATTCATTTAGAAAAACAAATTAAAAGCTTAGAAGAAGTCCAAGAAAATATCGAGATGTATGTAAGAAAAGATCTACCAATGTTACCAGCTTTACAACAAATCCAAAGAGAAGCTAAGAATTATAAATTAGGTTATCAAAAAACAACAGATACTGTATCTCTTGGAAGAAGACTTACAAAGAAACTTGCCATAAGAAAATTCTTATATAAGTTTATACCAACATTATTAATTGTACTATTCATTAGCGCACCATCTACAACAACTGTACAAAAAATAATATTTGTGATTTTTATTTCATTATTAATTACAACTGGCTTTATTGCTGCTGATTTCCAGTTTTCACAATTATGGTTAAGATTACCACTTGATCAAACAAGAAATCAATCGGTAGAGTTTTTAAATGATCGTATTCGTTATTATCAATTTAAAGGTTATATAGATAATGTAAAATATTTTTATTCTGTTTTATTGGGTAAAGAAGATAAATTTATAAAGGAATATAAATATGAAGATATTCAAAGTGTAGAACTTCTTTTAAAACATCGTTATGAAAATTATGGAACACCGATTGCGAGAGATTGGTATGTTCTTGATTATCGTTTTGAATTTAAAGATGGAAATCACTTCTACTTCTATTGGCCTTTTACAATTGATGATGATGCACGTTTTATTGGAATGATTTTAGATGAAAAGGTAAAAAATGTGATTGATAAAGATCATGTCATTGAAGCTTTAAAAAATGGTATTCATTTAAATGACTATATGAAAAAGACTGAAGATTAATTCAGTCTTTTTTTAATAAATTGATCTATTGCTTTAATTGTTTGATTTTGTTGGCTTTTACGAGAAATAGTCGCTTTGGCATCTCCTTTTTGATGCCCGTAGTTGCCAAAGTTAGCATGGTTACCACCTTGAATAACAACAATATTCTTTTTATAGTCTATTTTCTTTTTTACGCTGGTATTTAAAGAGCCATAGATGGTAAGTGTATCTTGAGCGGAAACATCGCCATAAATATACGAACCTAAAAGAATCAAACCAGCAACTTTATCTTTATTTTTAGAAACATAAGAAGAAGCCATGATACCACTCATAGAATGTCCACAAAGATACCAATGTTTTATATTTGAATATTTATCAATAATTTTATTAGCGGCATTTTTATTAAAAATAGCCATCTTAAAACGTATATTAACTAAATAACAGCTATAACCTTTCCTTTCTAGTTGTTCAAGTAAAGGAAGATAAGCTATATTTTCTACTTTAGCTCCAGAATAGAAAATAATACCCACATCACTTGTCTTTTGAAGAGTTAAAGTAATAAGATTGGAATTTACTTGTTTTACTTCTTAATGCTTTAAGATTTCTAAAGCATCAGTTTGTTTATAATAATAATCATTTACATAAAAACTAAAACCACTATACAAAGAATCAAAATAATTGATAAAGTAATCAGTATTTTCTTTTTTACTTCTAATAATCTTCATGACTATGTTTATAGTATTGTTGGATTTGTGGTGGAAGTTGATTGAATGAAAGTGCTTGAACATAAGCTTCATCATTTTTTTCAATAGCTTGATTATAATACCAACATTTATAATTGAGCATAGAAAGAACTTTTTGAAGTTTTTCCATTTCTTGTAAGACTTCTTCTTTTTGTTTTTCAAAGATTGCTTTTCTTTGTTTTAAAGTTGCATTTCCCAAAGAACATAAAGCCATATATTCTTTTATATCTTTAATTTCTAAGCAGGATCTTTTTAAACAATCAATAACACGTAATGTTTCAATTTCACTTTCACTAAACTGTCTTACACCATTCACTCTTTTTAAATGAGGAAATAATCCTTCTTTATCATAATAACGAAGAGTTGAAATAGGTAATTGAAACATTTTTGAAATTTCACCAATAGAATACATATGATTTCCTCCTTGATGCTTGACCTAAAGTTAAGTTTAGATGTTATGATAAATGTAACATAGAATTCATGAATATTCAAATCTATGGTAGGAGGAAAAGGAAAATGGCTAAAAAAATATGTGTTATTAAAACGAGTTTAAGATATAACAGTAATTCTGATCAACTGGCAGATGCTTTTATTCAAGGAGCAAAAGAAAGTGGAAATAGTATTGAAGAAATAAGTTTAAAAGACAAAGATATTGCCTTTTGTAAAGGGTGTCTTGCTTGTTTGAAATCAGGAGAATGTGTCATCAGAGATGGTGCTAATAGTATTACTGAACAAATTAAACAAGCAGATGTTATTGTATGGGCAACGCCTATTTATTATTATGAAATGTCAGGACAAATGAAAGTTATGATTGATCGTGCAAATTCACTTTATGAAACAGATTATCAATTTAGAGATGTTTATTTACTTTCAACAGCTGCTGAAAATGAAGATGGTGTTGATCATCGTGCCATCAATGGGTTAAAAGGATGGGTTGCGTGTTATCCTAAATCTCATTTTGTTGGAAGTGTTTTTGCTGGTGGGGTTGATGGATCAAATACGATTAAAGATCATCCTGCTTTAAAGAAGGCTTATGAAATTGGAAAAGCAATTCAATAATGAAAAAGTTTGTTTTAGTAATGGTTGGTTTATGTCTTTTTATAAATAAACCGATTTATCGAAAGAATATAAAAAAGAAGGAGAGTGAAGCGATGTTATTAGAAGTTAATGGTTATACATTTGAAGTAGAATTAGAAAATAATACAAGTGCTAAAGCTTTAAAAGAATATGTTTCTAAAGAAAAAAGAACACTTTCTTTAGATGATTATGGAAACTTTGAAAAAGTAGGAGATTTAGGAATAACTCTTCCACGTAATGATGAAACCATTACGACGAAAGAAGGGGATCTCATTTTATATTTAGGTAATAAATTATGTCTTTACTACAATCAAAACACGTGGGATTTTACTAAGTTAGGTCATATTAAAGATACAATACATTTGAAAGAAGTGTTAGGAAAAGGAAATGTTCAAGTAACACTTTTAATGAAATAAAAATGATTAAGAAGATATTAAAAATCGTAGGTATTGTGATTGTAAGTATCGGTGTTGTTGGTTTGTTGTTTATTAAATTTTGGCCGAGTTTAGGCGGGCGTGTGACAGAGGATGACCAAAAAGAATATAAAGCAAGAAATTCTTTATATAAAAAAGGAATCTTTCATGGAAATCCTGAAATTAAGTTGATGACAGGACAAAAGAGTGAATATAAAAATGAAGAAAAGGTTCCTAAGGGTGAAATACCTGTTCATCAGTTAAAGAAAATAGAAAAATCGAAGAAAGATGAACTTAAATGGATTTGGTTTGGACATTTAAGTTCATTGCTTGAAATAGAAGGAATGAACGTATTAATGGATCCTGTTTTTTCAAATGATACATCATCGATTTCTTTTATTGGACCAAAACGTTTTTCTAAATTACTACAAGATCACAAAAAGAAAACTTAAATGTGGCGACACCAAAGATTGGGGAAATTGTCGATTATAGTCATATAGAAACTTATCAAGAACATTGGTGGGAAAATGTTGAATAGTTTTTTCATATTATGAAAGAAATTTTAATAATTTTCCTTTATAATGTTTATAGAAAAAATCAAATGGAAACAAGGAGGTAATGAAAATGGGATTTCCTAAAGGATTTTTATGGGGTGGAGCAGTAGCTGCCAACCAATGTGAAGGTGCATATTTAGAAGATGGTAAAGGATTATCTGTACCAGATATGTTATTAGGTGGAGATGTTAATACACCAAGAACATTCTTACCAAAAACAGATCCAGAAGCTTTTTATCCTAGTCATGAAGCAGTAGACTTCTATCATCATTATAAAGAAGATATCGCTTTATTTGCAGAAATGGGATGGAAAGTATTCAGATTATCAATTAACTGGGGGCGTATTTTCCCAAATGGTGATGATGAAGAACCAAACGAAGCAGGATTAGCTTTCTATGACAAAGTATTTGATGAATGTCATAAACATGGAATGGAACCATTAGTTACTTTATGTCACTATGAAATTCCATGGAACATTGTAACAAAATATAACGGATTCTCAGATCGTAGAGTCATTGATATGTTCGTTAAATACGCTACAACTTGTATGAAACGTTATAAAGACAAAGTTAAATATTGGTTAACATTCAACGAAATTAATATTGCATGTATGGGTGAAGGTGGAATTGGTAACCTTTATGGACTTGGATTAATGGATCCAGAAGATGTTAATGCAGATCATAGAATTCCATTAAATGAATTAAAATCAAATGAACAAATTATGTTTGAAGCATTACACAATGAATTTGTAGCAAGTGCAAGAACAGTTATTGAAGGTCATAAGATCAATCCAGATTTCATGATTGGTAACATGATTGCACATACAACATTATATCCACTAACACCAAATCCAAAAGATATCTTAGCAGCATTTGATGAAGATAACTTTAAAAATAATTTCTGTGGAGATGTACAAGTACGTGGAGAATATCCATCATTTATCTTCAGATATTTTAAAGAACATAATATTGATACTTCTTATATTACAGAAGAAGATAAAAAAATCATTAAAGAAGGTACAGTTGACTTCTATACATTCTCATATTATATGTCAAACTGTGTAACAGTAGATGAAAATGCAGAAACAACAGCAGGTAATATGTCAAAAGGTGCTAAAAACCCATACTTAAAAGCATCTGATTGGGGATGGCAAATCGATCCAGATGGATTAAGATATACATTAAACTTATTACATGATCGTTATCCACATACACCATTGATGATCGTTGAAAATGGATTTGGAGCATTTGATACAGTAGAAGAAGATGGATCAATTCATGATGATTATCGTATTGATTACTTCAAAGGACATATTCATGCAATGAAAGAATCTATTGAAGATGGTGTACCATTAATTGGATATACAACATGGGGACCAATTGATTTAGTATCAGCTGGAACAGGACAATATGCAAAACGTTATGGATTCATTTATGTAGATAGACATGATGATGGAACTGGAGATTTCTCTAGAAGCAAAAAAGATTCATTCTATTGGTATAAAAAAGTTTGTGAATCTAATGGTGAAGAAATTTAATATAATAAAAGGACGATGCTTTGGCACCGTCCAATTTTTTTAATTATTTTTAATATAAGGATTATGATAGAAAGAATAAACAAGTTGAACTGTCATTACACACCAGATAACTGGTTCACAGAAGATAACAGCCATATATTGAAAACGTGGAATTAAGAAGATAACAAAGATAATCTTTCCAAAGAATTCAATCACACTTGAAATTAAAGGAAGAAGTTTTTGACCAATTCCTTGAAGTGCATAACGTGTTTGCATCAATATTCCAAGCACGGCATAGAAAGGACCAACAATTGTAAGATAAAGTGTTCCATTATGTAAAACAACTTCTTTACTTGAACCTGATATTAATTTAACTAAAGAAGAACCAAATAATAAGATAATACAAGTTACAATCATAGCACCAATAATGTCATAGATATAAGCATAACGAAGTGCTTGTTTAATTCTATCTTTTTGATTAGCCCCTTTATTTTGAGAAACAAAAGTTGAAATAGCAAGAGCCATTGCTGTAAAAGGCATATTAAAGAACATATAAAGCTTTCTTGCAGCTGTATGTCCAGCAATAATTAAATAACCTAAGTTATTAATACCATATTGTAAGATGACAGAACCAGCAGAAACAATACAATTCATAAATCCCATTGAGAACCCTTGTCCTAATAATTCTTTATAAAGATCTTTATCAACTTCAAAATGTTCTTTTTTAGGAAGTAACAAAGGTGTCTTTTTAAACATATAAATGATACACAAAATAACGGAAGTTCCTTGAGAAATAACAGTTGCGACTGCAGCTCCTTGAACTCCCATATTTAATTGAGTAATAAAAACTAAATCTAAAATAATATTTAAAACAGATGAAATAACTAAGAAAACGAGAGGCATAACACTATTACCAATGGCTCTCATTAATCCAGCACATAAGTTATAAGCAAACATAACAATAATAAATAAAACAATAAAGAAAATATAACTATAAGCTTCATCAATAATGTTTGCAGGCGTATTTAATAAATGAAGAAGTGGTTGTAAGAAAATTAAACCAATAAGTGTTAGTCCAATTGAAACAACAATACCAATGACTAAAGAACTAGCAACTGATTTCTTCAATAATTTTTCATCTTTAGAGCCAAAACTTCTTGCAGTAACAATAGCAAGACCATTTCCAATACCTAAGGCAAAACCTACAAGCAAGTCATAAATAGAGGTACATGATCCAATGGCTGCTAAAGAAGCATCTCCTAAAAAGTTTCCAACAATCATGGTATCAACGGTGTTATAAAGTTGTTGGAAGATATTTGATATAAATAGTGGTAATGCAAAAATGATCAATGATTTAAAGATAGGTCCATGAATCAAATCAACATTTGCATTAAACGATTTACGTTTTATCGAATCCATATTCTTCTCCTATTCTGTAATATTTCGATTAAAAATTTCTACAAGTGTAAAGATTCCGTCCTCATATTCATATTTTTGAATACAACAATTATAAAATCTTTCGGTTTTCTTTACTTTTGCATGTTCTTCCCAAGCACGATAGAACTGTGCACAAGCAGCACCATGAGAAACCGCTAAAACAACTTGATGATCATCCTTACTTATGATTTCAGTTAAAGTTTTATTCATACGTTCTCTAAGTTCAAGTTCACCTTCACCACCGAATTGTTTAAAGAAATCCCCATAAGGTAGTTTAGGATTTAAACATTCATCTTTTCCTTCAAAAGCACCAAAATTCCATTCTTTTAAACCTTTTAATCTTGTATAAGGCATATCTGTAATGATTTCTAAAGTATCCGATGCTCTTTCAGAAGTAGAAGCATAAGCGTGATCAAGAGTAATATTTGTAAAGTATTCTTTTGCCATTTGTGCTTGTTTAATTCCTAAAGGTGTAAGAGGTGCATCACACCAACCTTGTATTTTATGTTGTAGATTGAACAAAGTCTGTCCATGTCTCATTAAATAGAGTGTTTTTTTCATGATAAATCTCCCCCCAAGTTTACTTTAATCGATAATATTATAAAAGTACAATACCTAAATAGCAATCTGCTATAACTAAAAATAATAGTAAAAATAGGATTTAAAAAGTACCATAAAAAAATACCAAACACAAAATATTAATATGTAGTAAAAAAACAAGAAACAATAGATATAATATTGTAATCGCTTACAGTAAGCGGAGGTGATAGTATGAAAGTGCGAAAGGGAGGAAAAGAATATGAAAAGTAAAAAAATAATAGCAGCATCCTTAGGCGCAGCGTTATCGTTATCGATGCTTTGTATGCCTGTTTATGCTACTAGTCCAACAGTTAGTTCTATTGTTGCAAACACACAAGTTGGAGATGGACAAAGAGAAGTATCTTCATTTGAAATTGAGGTAAGCGATGAAAGTATTATACAAAATTTAACAGCAGCAGATTTTGATATTATTAATAATTCAAGCACTGTTCCATTTGATGTAAATACAGGATCTTGGGCAAAAGCTTATCAAGATGATGGGATTAAATTAAGTGTATCAGGAAATAAGTTAGAAATGACAGTGAATCCATTTTGTTATGCTGGAATCTATAAAACAGATTGGTCATTTCAAAGATTGGATTGGGAAGTTAAATGTTTAACTAATGATGCATTATCTTTTAAGGCAAGTGATGTAACAACAGTTAAAACTAAAGTCTTAGATGATACAGAAAGAAAGACATTTACTTATGCTGGATTAACACGTGAATATGCGTTGTATTTACCAAAAAATGCGGATGGATCAGTTAAGAAAAATGTACCACTTGTTGTATGGAATCATGGTGGTGGAGAATACAATGGTAATTTAGAAGATACTCTTGTAGCGAATAAAGGATTAACTGGTTGGGTAGATGCTGGTTATGATGTTGCAGTATTACAAATGCAAGTTGGAAATGAAAACTATAGCTATGGTGCTGCAGAAAATGAAGACAAGAAAAAATTAATTGACCAAAACAATGCATTACAAGCACAATTGATTAAAAATCTAATTAATGATGGAAATGTGAATAAAAATCAAGTATATGTTGCAGGTGCTTCTAGTGGAGGAGGAGCAACAATGAGATTTTTAATGCAATATCCTGAAATATTTGCTGGAGCTATAGCTTGTTGCTCAATGGATCCAATTGTTCCTGTACATAATCAAACATTTGCAGCATTAGGTAGAGAAAAAGATCCTTTTGATACAATTGTTTCGAATTTTGAAGAAGCATTCCAAGGAAATGTATATACTTGGGATGAAAGTACACAATCGATGGTTTCTAAAAAAATTGATACTCAAAAATTATTAGATGTTCCAGTTTATTATACGCATGCTGAAAATGATCCAACATGCAATGTAGATAGTTCAAAAGCTATGTACAAAGCTATGGAAAATATGGGAGATAAAAATAATAAATTATCTATATGGTCAGATGATGAAATGAAAGCTGTAGGAATCAGCAATGGTATGGGAGGTACATTATTGCATTGGTCATGGGTAAAAGTTCTTAATGATAATACTGATGGTAGTCCAATGAATTGGTTGTTCAAACAATCTAAAGTGGAAACAGTGTCAAAATCAGAAGAAAAAGTAGATGATAAAAAGGAATCAACAGTTAATAATAAAGTTGAACAAAGTGTTAAAACTGGAGATAATACAATGATTGGTTCATATGCTATTATCATGTTGTTAGCAGCAGGTGCCTATACAGCTACTAAAAAGGTAATTAGATAATAATTAAGTAAGGCGGAAAATGGTTTCAATTTTTCCGCTTTTTATATTATAATATTTTTGTTGTAGGAGGGTGTTTATTGTGAGCAAAACAAATTTAAAAATAGAATATATTTTAAAAGCATCTAATAATATAGAATTTGATAATATTGATACATATATATCTAGAAAAATATTTGAACACTATAATAAAATACCAACCTATACATTAGAAGACATTTTAACAATTTTAAACATATCAAAACTTAAATTTAAAACATATCTTAATCAACTGGGATATAAAAATTATACAGCGTTTAAAGATGAGGTTATTTTTGAAAGAATAGTAAGACTAAAACAAATCAGAGATAGATATGAAAGTTTTGAAAAAAATAAAATTATTCAAATTATGAGTCAATTAAGACATCATCTAATTAATATGGATGAAATAGATAAAATTTGTAAACAAATAAATGAACATGAAAGATTTATAGCTTATGGGTCACCAACACTTTTAAATTTATTGTTTGATTTTCAAGTAGATATGAAAATATTTGATAAAACGGTTTTGTTAAGTTCAGTAAATAATGGAAAAATTTTAGTACCAAAAAATAATGATCTTATTGGTCTCTTTACAGCAACAGGAAGATTATTAGGCTGTTGTGATGCAAAATTTCAAGAAGTTGTTTTAGATACAAAGAATACAAAGATACTTTTTAGTAAATCTCAAATAAATAGTGAATATATTGATTTCAGCTTTTCTATGGATACGGATAATGATTATTATGAAATGCATTATGTTTTTTTATTTCTATTTGATTTAATTAAAACGAGATACTATGAATTATATATAAAGGAATGAAAATATGATTATAGGAAAAATAATGATGATACAAAATAGTAGTTCAAAAGAGAGTGTGGAATATTTAATTAGTAAAAAAATAATGGAATTAAAAGGTAATATTAAGGATTATACATTAAATAGATTTATAGAAGAAGTGGGTGTGTCTAAGACTTCGATGGTCAGATATTTAAAAAATATTAATATTAATAAGTTTTCTTATTTTAAAAATGTTATGTACGAAGAATATATGCATGCGGAAGTAGATATGAAAAAGATGAAAAAGGTTATTAAAAATAATTTTCCTCACATACAAACACAAATTTTTAAAAAAATCATGGTATGTAAAAGAATTGTTATATTAGGCGATGGAAATAGGTTTGCATTGTTACTATGTCAAAAAGCGTTGACATATTTAGGATATCCTTGTGAGATACCGGTTTATCTTGGAAGTGAAGAAGAAATTATTGATCAGTTTCACTTGAAAGAAGATGATTTGGTTATTATTGTAAGTTTACATGAAACATATGATGATTTTTGTACAAATAGATCTGTTTTTTATCAAAATGCTAACTATTTAGATGTGAAAATAAAACCTAAAATTGGGTTTATAGGAGTTGCTCCTAAAGATAATCATCTTTATTTTAACTACAATATAAATCAAGAAAGCTTTGATAAAAGTATGAATGAGTTACAAGTATTCTTTTTAAATCTTGTACAATATATTCTTTATAAAAATGGAATATAAAAGGCGTAGCACAAACTACACCTTTTTAATTATTGAAACCAATAATCTAGATAATCATATTTAAAGACGCGATAAACAAATTTACCACCAGTTGTTTTAAACGTTCTTAATAAAGTTCCATCCTGACTGTATTCACTCCAAGATATTGCGATACCACTATCGATAATTACATTTCCATCTAATTCTTGAACACTACTTACATATCCTGAATAAGCAACAGGAATACTACTTACAAGTTCAACAGTACGATTATTTTCATCTACTAAATATTTATAGTAATAAGATGTTCCTTTTTTTAAGTTATAGTAAGTATTTGAATAATTTGAATCACTTTTCCAATCATAATCAGGACGTGTTGTACTTACCGCAAGGTTATTATTATAAAGATAGAGATAATATTGACCTTTAGGTAGGGAGTTATCTTCTACATAAGTGACACAATGTTGATCAGATTGCATTGAAAAATCGCTTGTTTTATTTAAGAGTAAGGAATCATATCCACTTTCTTGCCAAAAGTTATCAGAACCAATCATGTAATCAATTGTTGGATTTGAATAGATATTATCTAATTTAATAATTGTGGATGTTTCTCTTGAACTAATAATTAAACTTGTTTTATCAACAAGAGCCAGTGAATTGATATGCATCCAATCAAGATCTTCTGCACCATCAGGTAATGAAGTTGTTGAATAATAATCAGGTAATAAATCAATAAGATCTACAAGTTCTGTTATGTTACTAGAATCTTTTTCAATCATGATAATTTTATCTTCACTTGTTTTTGCTTCTTTTTCACTTGCAAGAACAAGAATATTATTGTTGCTATCAAAGATGTAATCATGATGTAATTTATAATTACCTGTATCATAAATTTTAGAAACATAACCAGTTTGTTCCATACCAACTATTTTTTTATTAGAAATACTAAAGTACATGGTGTTGTTTTCAAAAAGAATACGGTGACTTCTATAAGAAACGATAGGAATTTCACTACGAATGATGCCGTAATTATCATAAAGTCTCATATAAGCTTGTTCTTCACTATCTTCAGTAACATCGTTTCCAAGAACAGTATAAAGACCGTTAGATAAGGATGATGTATTTGAATCATCGCATTCTACTGTAAGATATTGATCACCGCCTTGTAATGAAGGGGCATTATATGACCATGATAAGGTATCAACAACTTTACCTTGTTTATTTGTTAGAGTAACTGTAATCGTATTTGTTTGATTAGGAATTGCTCCAATTAAGAGATATTCATGTTCTGTTGTATAACCGCTTAATGTATTAGTATTCAAAGTTTGTGAAAAATTAGCGTAATTATCACAACGAATTGTGTAACTTGCTTGTAATTCTTCTGTGGTTTTAAAATACATATAAACAGCTGTTGTATTTGTTCCATATGGATTCCTTATTAATAAAGGATGTTGAAAAGTATAATTATTTAATTTCTTTTGTTTATTAATTTGATTATGTATAAGAGTTTGATATTTTTCACTATAAATAGTAGAAAGGGAGTACTTTTATTTTTTAATTTTAAGTAATTTATTGAATTATTATCATTACTTGAAGCTTCTATTTCTGTAGAGTTAGAAAACATGAGATAGAGTGGAGCTATAGAAATAGATAATACTAGTAAAATTAATTTTTTTAATTTATGCATAATCTTTACCTCCGCATCCATTATGTATGTGAATTATGTAAAAAATGTCGCATTTATTTAAACAATTATAAAAAAGTAATGATTATAGAAGAAAAAATGGCTTATATAAATAATAATTTAAAAAAAATCGCTCTTTTTAAGAAAAATGTTGCTAATTGAATAAACACCAATATATTGAAGTC